>Ga0208872_1000243_pt1 | contig 47012 bp, 55 predicted proteins | sample CryBogCBH12Aug08_FD_185508 | JGI IMG/M metagenome (GOLD analysis project Ga0208872, IMG submission 185508) | Freshwater microbial communities from Crystal Bog, Wisconsin, USA - CBH12Aug08 (SPAdes) | ecosystem: Environmental > Aquatic > Freshwater > Lake | place: Crystal Bog, Wisconsin, USA...
CGCCGGATGCGGGCTGGATTTTGGGGTGAATTTAAAGCTTTTTCTCCGTTTATTTCGATTGCTTTTTTTCCGTTCTCAATTCCATGGTGCTCCAACTTTTCCGCTGCGTTGAGCGTGATGTTAATGAGACCACGGCGCAAACCGAACTCGTTGCAGCAATCCGTCAGAGCACGGAGCTCCCGGTGTCGGGTTTTTGAATCGCTGATGGTCGCGCTTTTATAAAGGTTTTTTTCTTCGCCAGGAAAAAAGAATATCAGATTTCTTCTTTTTCCTGAAAAGAACGGTCAAACAATTCGGTATAACTTTCGAGATGCCCTTCTGGTACAAATGGTGTTGAGTGCGACTTTCCCTCTGCCCTGGCAACCAGAAGATCCCGAACAAAATCAATTGGCAAATCTGGATTGTCCAGAGCTGCCCGTCCTATCTTCGCCCAAAACTCAATTTGTCCAGCAATGGTACGATGCTCGGCCTTAGCCTGAGCTCTTGCTTGTCCATATAAGGTATCATCTATTCGTACTGGCATTCCCATAATTTTTCTCCATGAATAACTTTGCTACAAACGTAGCGAAAAGTAACACATAAACAAATCTCTCAATCACCCCACACCACTGGACAATGGCCGATGCGCAATTTCTTACCACTATAAGCAGCTCAAGTGCCTCAGGTGTCAGGCCTGTGCTGTTGCTGCTGGTCTGAATCCGGTGGCAGAAGGTTCCATGGTGGTCTCAACCATGTTCAGTCCGCTGATCTGCAACGTTCTGAAAGGGGAGTGTCGAACCAGTTCATAATCATGAGTGCCGATAAGAACGATGATTCCCTTCTGGTTAATTCTTTTCAGATATTCAAGGATCTCCAGAGAGGTATCGGGGTCGAGATTGCCAGTCGGTTCATCAGCAAGAATAACCAGTGGTTCACGGACCAGTGCCCTTGCTATTGAAATTCTCTGCTGCTCTCCACCCGACAAACTCAGGGGCATAACCTTTGCCGAATGTTCAAGGCCGACACTCTCAAGCGCATGCATAACCTTTTCCTTGATGAGCTGCTCCTTCGTACCGGTCACCTGCAGCACAAAAGCCAAATTATCATACACATTACGGTCTTCCAGCAAACGGAAGTCCTGAAAAACAATCCCCAGTTTTCTGCGAAGATGCGGAATCTGCCGCTTTTTAATGGTGCGCGAACTGTACCCGGCAATCCGTATTTCACCTCTTTTCGGACGTATATCCATATAGAGCGATTTAAGCAGCGTTGTCTTTCCACTGCCGCTCTTACCGACAATATAGACCAGCTCCCCCTGCTGTATAACAAGGTTGAGATTTTGGAAGACCGGTTTTTTATTAAGCTCTATGTCAACGTTAATTAAAGATATCATAATTGTTGTACAGTTTTATTTCTGTTTCTGGCGATCGTGATGGCAAGCAGCGTAGCTTCATAACAACTCCTTTCAGATGCAACTCCTTTACCGGAAATATCAAAGCCTGTCCCGTGATCGGGCGATGTCCGTACAATCGGCAGTCCAAGCGTAACGTTTACCCCTGTATCGAAAGCGAGAACCTTGAACGGCAGGAGACCCTGATCGTGATACATCGCTACAACAATATCATAGTTTTTATAGCTTCCAGCACCAAAAAATCCATCTGCTGGAAAAGGTCCGTCAACATGGAATTGGGATGAAAGCCTTTCGATACAGGGACGTATAATCTCCTGTTCTTCACAACCCATCACCCCACCGTCAGAAGCATGCGGATTAAGGCCGAGCACCGCGATGCGGGGCTGAGCAATTCCGAAATCACTTTTCAGTGATGCAGCAAGGGCAGAAAGAAAAGCGTCAAGATCCATCTTCCGGATCAGTCCGGGAATCTTTTCAAGTGGTTCATGAATAGTGGCAAGGGCAACCATGAGGTTCAGAACAGGATCAACAAACATCATGGTCGGCGAAGGTATCCCGAACATGCTGCCGAGGAACCCCGTATGGCCTGTTTCCGTATAGCCAGCCAATGCAACGGCTTCCTTGTTGATTGGTGCTGTAACCAGTGCATCGCTCAGACCATCTCTGCAGAGTTCAGCGGCAGCATGAATGGACTCCATGGCAACCCGTCCGGCTTCAGCAGATATCGTACCGGGTACAATGCTTTCAGGTTCAGCAACACTCAACACCGGCAGAACTCCATAACCTGCACTATCTCTCTTCTCAAGTGCCAAAGCATTGTCAACCATTTCAAGTGTGACCGGCAGATCAAGTGCTTTTCTGTAATACTCCATTACGGAATATGATCCGGCAACAAGAAATGAGTGACCGGATTGCTTAAGTTTCAGAAAAGTTTTCAGAATTATTTCCGGCCCGATGCCGTGAGGATCACCGGCAGACCAGACAATGCGCATGGTTACAGTCTTTTGTATGCATTGACAATCTTCTCATCCTTTTTAACCCCTTTCAGCGCCATCATAAAGAGTACGGGTTCAGGCAGAAGCATAAAAAACCCTGCTTCAGGCTTGTGCGTTACTGCAGTTCCGATGCTCTGAAAATACTGGTTCAGAAAATGCGCCGCCGTAAGCCCGGAAAAAAGGTCACCGAGAAAAAGAAGAATTCCCAGTAGGATGAGCTTGCTTTGCAGAACACGGTTTTTAAAGAGAAAAATCGAAGCAAGCGAGAGTATGGCGGTCAAAGGCGAAAATATTCCTGCAGCATAGCAGCTTTCCGTGACATACAGGATGCCGGGTGTGCTGAAGGAAGCAAAATCAGTAATGAAATAAATCTTTCCGGCGCTGAAGCTCCAGAAAGGGAAAAACATACTTCCTGCAGCAAGCAATCCTGCAAGAAACAGGTAAAGATTCTGAATTCTGGCTACCATGGTTTCAGACAGTTAAAAGTCATTAAAATAAGTAGCATCAATATACATAATCAGCTGAAAAGAGTCCTCTCAGAAAAATGGAGATAGCTTGATTGTCTGAAAACTTGACCATTTTTGTTGATCGAGGTCAAATAGTGTGGCTGATAACTAATTTATGGTATGCAATATGCCGTTAAAACGGGATTTGCTGAGTTCTGTTAATTGCTGATTTTAAGCACAGTAATACACAGAAGAATGATCCGCTTGTGAATGATCACAGGAAGCCGATTCAAGCTGTCAAGGGATCGGCTTTATTCGTTCTCGGAATATTCACATCAACGTTTAAAGACAAGGAGACTCAACATGAGCCAAACAGAGAACCTGCCCGAAATTAGGACATATATTCTGGATTCCAGATATGCACTGCTCACCTATGTCCGTCGCGATCTGACCCCCGTTTCTCGGGCTATTGGCAGTTTCGCGCCTGATGGAGATGATCTCTATTTTTCAACGGGTAAAGAGAGCTCAAAAGTGCAGGAGATAAAGTATAACAAGCGTGTATCGTTTTACTTTGAGCATGACAATCAGGTACTTGAAAGCTGGAAAAGTGTTCTTTTGATCGGTGATGCTGAGCCGGTCAGTGCCGGTTCAGCAGATTATGATAAGGCAATTGAACGTCTTGGTGCCAAGAGTCCCCGTTTCAGGGAACGTGTTGCAAAAGGTGATCTGGACAGTGCGGTCATCTACAGAATTAACACACGTGAACTTGAATATCTTGATCGCAGTAAAGGATATGGCCCGCCTCTGAAGATCTCCGTTAATAAGCATATAGGATAGATTGAATATTATGTCCGGATTACGGATTGTCGGCTCTTATTTCAGAACAAACTGGGTGATCTATGTATTTGGCATCGGTATGGTGGCTTTCGGCAGCCTGCTCGCTGCGCAGATTCCAAGTGTGTTGGGTCGTGTGACTGACTGCTTGCGGGAAGGTAAGCTGGGTATGTCGGAGATGGCTGGATATGTTTGGCTGATTGTCATTATTGGAGTGGTTCGGGTGGCAACAGGTTGGGGGGGGCGTGTTCTTGTACACCACAAGGGGCGGGAGCTGACCTATCGCCTGCGTAAAGAGTTGTTTGCAAAATGGGGTACACTTTCACCCTCATACTATCATCGTCACAGTGTGGGCGATATGATCTCGCATGCTTTAAGTGATGTCGAAGTAGTGCGTGAACTTGTTTCTCAAGGTCTTAATCAGGGTACAAGCGGGATGGCTATGTTGCTTGGCGCCTCTTATCTGATGGCTGTTCATGTGGACTGGCGATTGACGTTAGCCGGACTTGGTCCTCTTTTGTTTATTCCCCTCCTTGTCAAGTGGCTTGGTCCTCAAATAAGGCTCCAATCCCAGCGCTCCCAGGAAGCTCTTGGAGCTATGGCACAAACGACGGAAGAGGTTATCGGTGGCATTCGAACAGTCAAGGCTTTTGGCACAGAACATGTAGTTATCAGTCGTTTTGAGAGTAGAGTAGATGCAATTGTTGAAGAAAAGATGCGCTTTGTCCATCTCTCTGCTTTGTTTGGTGCGTTATTGCCATTACTGGTTAATCTCGGCTTTATTTTTGTATTGGGATACGGTGGCTTTTTGGTGACGGTGAAGACCATTTCTCTGGGCGATTTTGTGGCCTTCACTCTTTATGTGGCTATGTTGCGAATGCCTCTTGAGCAATTAGGTAACGTTATCAATATTGTGCAACGGTCGATTGCATCGTTGAACAGAATTGATGAACTCCTTCATGTAGTGCCTGACGTCATTGACAGGAAGGGGCCGCTCCTCGACATTCCACTTCAAGGTTCCATCACTGTCAAAGGACTCTCGTTCAGTTATCCGGGCAGTGACAGGGATGTCTTGCACAACATATCCTTCTGTGTCAAGCCGGGCCAGACACTTGGTATAATAGGTGCTATGGGAAGTGGCAAGTCGACGTTGGCCAATCTGCTGCTGCGTTTGTCTGATCCTCCGGAAGGTACCGTTTTTATTGACGACAGGGATATCCTGCACTATCCGCTTGCGCGTCTCAGGGACGGTATAGCCTATGTCCCTCAGGATGGCTTTCTGTTTTCCAGTACTGTGTTGGAAAATATTGCTCTCTCAGGCGAATATCCTGATCGGCGGAAAGTCGAGCGTTGTGCCGGGGTTACTGCAGTTCATGAAAATATTCTCACTTTTCCCGAGCAGTACGATACAGAGGTAGGTGAACGGGGAGTCCGTCTCTCAGGAGGTCAGAAACAGCGTATAGCAATTGCCCGTATGATTTACAAAGATGCACCTTTTCAGATTATGGATGACTCATTGAGTGCGGTCGATACCGCCACTGAACGTCGTATTCTGGACAATCTCCGGGAATTGTCAAAATCCTGTTCCGGTTCTGAAGAGGGACACGACAAAGCTACCATAATTATATCTCACCGTTTGAGTGCTGTCCAGCATGCCGACGAAATCCTTGTGCTTGATGAGGGAAGCATCATTGAACGAGGTAACCATGCACTGCTGATTTCTCAGGATGGGATATATGCTGAACAGTGGTTCATGCAGGCTGGTCAGTTTGAGGAAGGTGAGTCAGATAAATCTGATGCGGATGAACAAAGAGATATATCCCCGCTTGATCTCGATGTTGAAATGGAAGCCCTTGAAGCAGGTCGTTTAGAGGAGGCGTCATGAACGAAAAATCTCCAGTACGCGGTTCTCTTGCGACGTTGATCCCCTATATGAAGTCTCATCGGTTAAGGCTGATTCTGGTGTGTATACTGGTTGTGGCAGTTGTGGTCATTGATCTGATTCAGCCATGGCTGGTCAAGGAGGTCATCGACCGCTATGTTACAGTCACCCGCCCGGATTCCGGAGCAATCATGCGAATGGCAGCGGCCTATCTCGGGCTTGTATTGCTTGCCTTTGGCCTCACCTATTATCAGGATATTGTGCTGCAGCGGATAGGGCTGTCAATCGTGCGCTCTATTCGAATCGATCTGTTTACACACATTCAGCGTCTTTCCCTGCGCTATTTCGATCAGAACAGTGCCGGTCGCATCATCACTAATGTGGTCAGCGATACCGAAGCGCTCAATAATTTTTTTACCCAGTTTCTTTCGAATACGCTCAGGGGTATATTCTCACTTGTGCTGATCATGTTTTTTATGCTGCGGTTGGACGTCATAATAGCGCTCTACTGCTTTCTGCTTCTTCCACCGGTCGTACTGTTAGCCATCTATTTTCAGAAGCAGATCCGAGCGGTTAATGCAGAGGTCCGTCATCGCCTGGGTGTGGTCATAGGTTTTCTCGCCGAGAACCTGAGCGGAATGGCCATTGTACAGATTTTCAACCAAGAGGTAAAGCAGCAGAAACGTCTTGACGAACGAAACAAGGCTTTGCTGGAATCGACCATTCTGGAAAATCGGTGGTTTCTCCTCTTTTTTAATATTACTGAACTATTGGGAGATCTTGCAATCGCAGCCCTTATCTGGTTCGGTGGAAAAGGCGTGATTGAGGGAACGATCTCGTTTGGCGTATTGTATGCTTTTGTAGGGTATATAAGGCGCTTTTTCCAACCGATTAATACCATATCACAGCAGATGAATCCTCTACAGTCTTCAATCGTAGCTTCGGACCGTATCAGCAGAACCCTCCAGGAATTGCCGGACATTAAAGAGGTGGTTGGTGCTGAAGCGCCTGAGGTGTCAGGAGTGATCACATTGGCTGGCGCTTCATTGGCTTATCGCTCCGGACATACGGTGCTGCACGATATCAGCTTGACTATCCGTCCGGGTGAACGAGTAGGGTTTGTCGGAGCAACCGGTGCAGGCAAAACCTCAATTATGAATCTGATTACAAGGTTTTACGATGTCTCAGCCGGGGCGGTGATCATCGATGGAAAGGATATTCGTGAATGGCCATTAGATGCGTTACGGCGTACCGTCGGAATAGTTCAGCAGGATGTGACACTTTTTTCCGGCACTATTATTGATAATCTGCGATTTTTTCAAGAAGATATTTCTGATGAACGTGTCAGGGAGGCCTGTCAGCTTGTCGGAGCAGAGCCTTTTATCCTTCGCCAGCCTCAAGGTTACAATACCATTTTATCGGAGCGAGGCAGCACCCTGTCTGCAGGCGAGCGACAGCTTCTCTCCTTTGCCCGTGTCCTGATATTTGATCCCAGAATTCTTATTCTTGATGAGGCGACAGCCTGCCTTGATTCCAGAACTGAAGAAGTCCTTCAGAAAGCAATTCACAGGGTATCGGCTGGCCGAACTCTCCTGGTGATTGCCCATCGATTGTCCACGGTGCAGCAGATGGATACCATTTGTGTACTGGAACTGGGAATGATCGTGGAGAGAGGGACTCATAGCGAATTGCTCAGGCAGCGTGGTTACTACTGGCGACTGCATGAGTCAGGGATGTTGCTGGAAGAGGCGGCCTGATCTTCCTTGGCTGTGAATTCAAAATACACTATGCATAAACAATAAAAATGACAATTCTTCCCCTGCAAGCAGCAACTCTTGCCTATAAAATCCGGAACTCTCTTTATCTGAATATCACAAACCGATGTTCCAATATCTGCATATTCTGTCCTAAGTTTAAAGAGTATAATCTGTATGGCAACGATTTACTTTTGAAGAGTGAGCCCTCCTTCGAAGAAGTTATGTCTGCCATTGGTGAACCGGTTGGAATTGATGAAATAGTATTCTGCGGGTTTGGCGAATCCCTGCTCAGACTTGACCTTCTGGTGCACATAGCAAAAGAGCTCAAACGTCGATACAATTATCGTATTCGCATCAATACCGATGGACAGGCTAATCTTGTATATGGTCGTAACATCATTCCTGATCTTGTAGGCCTGGTAGATTGTATTTCCGTAAGTCTGAATGCTCCTGATGCCGCTACTTATACTCGCTTATGCAATACCCCTTTCGGAGCTGATGGATTCACAGGTGTATGCGATTTTATCCGTGCAGCAAAACAAGAGATACCATACGTGATAGCAACTGCAGTGAATGTTCCTGGAGTCGATATGGATAAATGCAGGTTACTGGCGGAATCGCTTGGGGTGTCGTTTAGAGTAAGAGGATTTACAAGCGAATAAATAAAGCGTCTTTACAAAATTGACAACACAGAGAATTGAAAGCCCTGCCTGACAAGTTAGCCTATTCACGGTATATAATATCCCGCTTAAACGGGATGTTATAACTCGTTTTTATTGTTGACCTTAATAGAACAAATCCCTTAATTTTCAAAATAATAATCAGGTTACGATTCGGAAGTTGCTGATGTACCATTTGGCGTAATTATGGCCTTTGTGATTTTTGCTGCTTAAACTTAAAATAAAAGGAATATCAATGAGTAAAATTCCGGACGAACTGCTTGGTCTTTTGAAAGATACTGAGACTACAAAAGTTGTTGGTACAATCGATGACAATGGTATTCCACACCTTGTTGTCAAGGGGTCATTGACAACCCTTGATAATGAAACTATTGTTTTTGTCGAAGGGTTTGAGGGTAGCCTTACTAATGAAAACCTGATCAGAAGCATCAGGCTTAATAAAAAGGTTGCAATTAACGTTACAAAAGGCTTGATAAGTTACCAGATAAAGGGTTTCCCTCATAAATATCTCAATACAGATTCTGTTTTTAAACAATTGTTAAACCTGGTTCGTGAGAGAAGAGGTGCCGATGCTGTTATAGCTGGAGTATGGGGTGTAACTCCTGAAGAAGTTCGCAATGAATCCCCGGCTTATCGAAGTGCATTGGCAAAGGAGACTTCTGTTGGGCAGGAAGCATGAATAAGGTGAACTACGAAAATAAGCTTCTTTTGCAGTTCATGTTTTTCTCCCTCCTTGGGGGAATGGGAATGGGTGTCGCACAGATTGCTATCACACTGTATGCGGTTGCGCTTGGTGCAACCGCTTCTCAAATTGGTTTGATCGGAGGAGTGCAGGGTATTGGGTTGCTGTTAACTGTTTTACCAATCGGTTTTCTGGTTGATTATGTCGGACCGCGGAAAGTATTTATTTTCGGCGTACTGGCAAGCTCTATGATCTTTCTTCTGTTTCCCTTCGCACATTCGGCTAATTCTCTCTTATGTTTTGCTGCCCTTATCGGCTTTTTTTCTTCGTTCAGATTTATTCCCATGACCAGTGCTTTTCTCGAATTTGTGAGGAAGGTTGGCAGTCAAAAAGCAGGGTGGCAAAGAGGATCACTGTCATTTGGACTGGTTTTTCTCGGTCCATTGTGTGGTGCATCCATTAGTAAATACTGGGGGTTCACTACTACCTTTTATGTGGTAAGCGCATTGGTTTTTCTCCTGATTTTTGGTGCTTCTGCGATTTTCCAAAACAGTAAAAGCTCAGGAGCCATTACACCTGCTCAGAGCTTTTTAAATATGAAAGAGTTCTTCAGGAACCAGAACATTTTAGAAGCCTCCGTTGCTGAAGCATTGGCATTGGCTACGTTTTCCTGTTTCAATGCATTCATTGTAGTTATTGCCATCCGGGTGTTTCATTTTACACCTCAAGCCGCATCACTCTTTGTTTCATTCGAAGGCATAATGTTTATAGCAGCTCTTTTTACGTTTGGCAGAATTTTGGAGAAAATCGGACGGCGTTATTTCTATCTCACAAGTTTTGCTGTTGTTGTTTCAGGACTCTCTCTTCTTTCCTGCTTTTCGCATCCGGCACTCCTTGTCGCCGGGACACTTCTCATTGGAATAGGGTTGGGTATGTTAAATCTTGTTAATGTAACCCGTATTGCCAATGCAAATGCTGAAAAAGGGAAGACAGCCGCAGTTTTTTCAATGTTCACCATGTCAGGCGCAATTATTGGTCCAGTAATAGGTGGAATAGCAGGAGAACTATTGGGAACTTGGTCTGTATTTCTGGTTTTTATTCCACTGTATTTAGCTTTCGCAATAAAGATTCACTTTGGTAAGAAAACTCCGGAAGCAGTAGAAATCTTCGATCAACCCCTTGAGAATTTTGCGTAGTTGAATTATCTGTCTACACAACATGAAAATGCATAAGTTGTGTTGATAGATATTAAGCCACGTATTGTGGTTATAAGCATTATTGGTACAATAAATATTAAAAAATACTCTCAATTCAATCAAAGTCAGGAAGGATATAAACATGAGCACTCTTAAAGAAACATTGTACAAAGAGCTGAAATTGAAAATTGCAACCAGTGTTGAGGGGATAAGTTTTGATCCTCATATTTTTAAGCATATAGATCTTGGTGGCCGATATCAGGAGCAAATTCACTGTCTCTTTGAAGGTGCTTATGAGACACATGTTGGTATTAAATTTCCCACTGGCTTTAATTCCCCTCATGGTTTAATATTTAATGTCAGGTGGGATCGCAGGTCGCCATATTCCTTTATTTACGATAAAGGCACCTATTATCTTGCCCATTATAAAGAAGTATTGTTTCCCGTTGAATTTCATGAACGTCCGAAATATTATGGTTTAAAAACATCCGACGGTACCAGCATGTCCGGTATTGCGAACTATGTTCAGGAAGGCAAAGTTCTTGTAGCATACAGTAATGAGTGTGCACTTAAAGACAAAGATCAGGACTGTAAATTCTGCAATATCAATGCAACAAAAGACACGTATGGTGAGGCAGAAGGTCTTGGATGGAAATATCCGAAGCAGGTTGGTGAAAGCATTGCTGCAGCATACAGGGAGGGCGCTCGTAAAGTTACTATAACGGGCGGGTTTGTTGCTGAACGTCGTGAAGTGGAGTATTACCTTGATGTGGCCGACGCAATCAAGGAGCAGACAGGACTTGACGATTTCAATGGTACGGCAACAATTGGCGCTCCTCATGACCTCAGTATCATTGAAAAATACAAAGAAGCAGGGTACCGTACCGTTGCTACCAATATCGAGGTCTGGGACAGAAATATATTCAAGGCAATCTGCCCCGGAAAAGAGTTGCAGTGTGGCGGGTGGGATCACTGGGTGAAAGCGTTGGAGTATGAAGTCGAAGTTTTTGGGAAAGGACGGGTAAGATCCAATATAGTTGCTGGCCTTGAACCCAAGGATTCAACGCTTGAAGGTATCGAATACCTTGCCTCTAAAGGAGTGGTCGCAGTGGCAACAAGTTGGAATCCAAACCCTGGATCAGCTTTAGAAGGACATCGGTCACCTGAGCCAGCCTGGCATTTTGACCTGTATAAGAAAATTGCAGCAATCCATAGAAAATATGGTTTTACCGATGAGCAGATCTATGATTGCACTGCAGGTCCCACAAGTGTATACCAGTATTTCAATCAGATTGAGGAAGAAACGCTGCCGATTTTCAAAGCTAACGTCGCATAATAATTTAACCAGGGGAGTAAAGTCATGAACGATCTTAATGAAATATTGTACAGGGAACTGGAACTGAAAATTTCTACAAGTGTTGAAGGTATCAGCTTTGATCCTCAGATTTTCCGCCATCTCGATCTTGGCGGTCGTTATCAGGAGGAAGTGCATTGTCTGTTTGAGCATGCCTATGAAACGCATGCAGGAACAAAGTTTCCACCCGGCTTTAACTCTCCGCATGGTTTCATCTTTAACCTTCGATGGGATCGCCGTTCTTCGTATTCTCTCATCTATGAAAAAGGAACCTATTATCTCGCCCATCACGGAGAGGTATTGTTCCCCGTCGAGTTCCTTGAACGTCCTCATTATTATGGAGAGAAAACTTCAGACGGCACAGATATGTACAATGTAGCTGCCTATGGTCAGTATGGATCATTGGCGGTAATATACAGTAACGAATGTGCACTTAAAGAAAAAGATCAGGACTGTAAATTTTGCAACATCAATGCCACGAAAGACACCTACGCAGAAGCAGAAGGAATTGGTTGGAAATATCCAAAACAGATAGGTGAAACAGTAGCGGCAGCATACCGGGATGGAGGACGTCATGTTACAATAACCGGTGGGTTTGTTGCTGAGCGTCGAGAAGTTGAGTACTACCTGGATGTTGCTGATGCAATCAAGGAACATACTGGGCTTGACGATTTCAATGGCACGGCAACTGTTGGAGCTCCTCACGACCTCAGTATCATTGAAAAATACAAAGAGGCTGGATATCGTACAATTGCAACCAATATCGAAGTCTGGGACAGAAATATTTTCAAGGCAATATGCCCCGGAAAAGAGTTGCAGTGTGGTGGTTGGGATCACTGGGTGAAAGCGCTGGAGCATGAGGTTGATGTGTTCGGAAAAGGGCGGGTGAGATCAATCATAGTGGCAGGTATTGAACCAAAAGAATCAACGCTTGAAGGAATCGAATACCTCGCATCAAAAGGAGTCATTGCTATTGCATCAAGCTGGAATCCAAATCCAGGATCAGCATTGGAGGGACATCGTTCACCAGAACCCGCCTGGCATTTTGATCTTCATAAGAAAACTGCTGCAATTTACAGAAAGTATGGCTTTACTTTTAATCAGATCTATGACTGCTCAGCGCCAACAGGAATAGCTCTGGATATATATAGGATTGAGGATAAAGCCTTACCGATATTTGATGCCCAGGTTGCATGAAGAATACAGGTAGTTTCAATGAATTCAAAATCAGGGAGTGGACAACATGAATGGACTTAAAGAAAAGTTGTACAGTGAACTGGAACTGAAAATCGCAACAGGTGTTGATGGCATCAGCTTTGATCCTCATATTTTCAGACATCTGGATGTAGCAGGTCAATATCAGGAGGAAATTCACTCCGGTTTCGAGATGGCCTACGAAACTCATGTAGGGATAAAATTTCCCACCGGTTTTCGATCTCCTCATGGCTTGGTATTTGTCCTCAGATGGGATCGCCGGTCGTCATATTCTTTGATTTATGATAAAGGGATTTACTACCTCACTCATCATGGAAAAGTGATTTTTCCTGTTGAATTTCTTCAGCGGCCTGACTATTACAGCAGGAAAACCTCTGACGGGACGCGCATGTCCGATATCGTACGCTATGGTCAGTATGGAGCGTTGACCGTTTGTTACAGTAATGAGTGTGCACTAAAAGAAAAAGATCATGACTGTAAATTCTGCAACATCAATGCCACGAAGGATACGTATGCTGAGGCGGAAGGTTTAGGATGGAAGAATCCGAGACAGGTAGGAGAGACAGTTGCTGAAGCATACCGCGAAGGGGCTCGTCACCTTACAATAACAGGAGGATTTGTTGCCGAACGCCGTGAAGTTGAGTATTACCTTGATGTAGCAGATTCTATCAGGGAAAATACCGGGCTTGATGATTTCAATGGCACCGCCTGTGTTGGTGCACCTCACGATCTTACCATAATCGACAAATACAAAGAGGCAGGCTATCGCACCATTGCCACAAACATAGAGATCTGGGATAGAAATATATTCAAGGCAATCTGCCCGGGAAAGGAGCTCCAATGTGGTGGTTGGGAGCATTGGGTCAATGCATTGGAATATGAAGTGGAGGTTTTCGGCAGAGGTAAGGTGCGCTCAAACATCGTTGCTGGTATTGAACCAAAAGATTCAACGCTTGAGGGTATTGAATACCTTGCCTCAAAGGGTGTTATCTGCTTTGCCTCAAGCTGGTGCCCAAACCCCGGATCAGCATTGGAGGGGCATCGTTCACCGGAACCAGCCTGGCATTATGACCTCTATAAAAAAATAGCTGCAATTTATAGAAAGTACGGCTTTACTTATGAGGAGCTCTATGATTGTTACGCCGCACCAATAAGTATTGTTCACGATATTTACCGTATTGAGGATCGGATATTGCAGGTTATAGAGAGTCAGGTTGCCTGATAAAAACCAATATTTCCTCAAAATTCTTTAAACACCAAAAAGTTTTTGATGCCGGAGCGTATCAAAGACTTTTTGGTTGATATACTTCACTGATAATCCCTCCTTTCCTGTAACCTGCTTTACAAGAGCAACTCCTTTATGGTATTGGATATACCGCTTAAACGGGATTTACAAATCCATGCTTATTGCTGAAATTAAGTATTGTCCATAAATGATGTGACTGCGGATGGTAATTCTATTCTATTCATTTATCGGATGAGTCGGCCTCCAAACAATCTTTATAAATCTTATAGTGTCAGGAAATTGAGATGAGCTATCTAAAGGAGACGTTGTACAGAGAGTTGGAATTGAAAATAGCAACCAATGTTGAAGGTATCAGTTTTGATCCTCATATTTTCAGACATTTAGATTCAGGTAACCGACATCAGGAGGAGGTTATCTGTCTGTTTGAGATGGCTTATGAAACTCATGTCGGAATAAAGTTTCCTGCCGGGTTTCGTTCCCCGCATGGCTTGATCTTTAACCTTCGATGGGATCGTCGGTCAACATATTCATTTATCTACGAAGATGGAATTTATTACCTTGCTCATCATGGTGAAATCTTATTTCCGGTTGAATTTCTTGAACGCCCTGACTACTACGGACTGAAAACTTCCGATGGAACGAGCATGTCCACAATAGCTCAATATATTCAGGAAGGGTCAATTATCATTTCATACAGTAATGAGTGCTCACTTAAAGATAGAGGTCAGGACTGCAGGTTTTGCAACATTAATGCCACCAAGGACTCTTATGGGGAGGCCGAAGGTATTGGATGGAAAACTCCCCGGCAGGTCGGTGAAAGTGTTGCTGCCGCATACAATGAGTATCAGGGTGAAGAACGTCGTCGTGTAAATTTGACAGGTGGTTTTGTTGCAGAGCGACGAGAAGTGGAGTATTACCTTGATGTGGCCGATGAAATTAAAGCACACACAGGGCTGGACGATTTTAATGGAACAGCAGTTATAGGAGCACCTCTCGACCTGAGTGTGATTGAAAAGTATAAAGAGGCCGGTTTTCGAACCATTGCATCAAATATTGAGGTTTGGGATAAAAATATATTCAAGGCAATTTGCCCCGGCAAAGAAGCACAATGCGGTGGATGGGAAAATTGGGTGAAAGCATTGGAGTATGAAGTAGATGTTTTTGGTAAAGGAAAAGTGCGCTCAAATATTGTGGCAGGTATTGAGCCGAAAGACTCCACTCTTGAGGGTATCGAATATCTGGCGTCGAAAGGAGTTATTGGTCTGGCTACAGTTTGGAATCCAAACCCCGGATCGGCTCTTGAAGGACATCGCTCACCTGAAACGGCATGGTATGTTGATCTGTTCAGGAAAATAGCAGCAATCCATAGAAAGAACGGCTTTACCTACGATGATATCTACGATTGTTCAGGCGCCACAGGCATCATAAGTGATATTTATAGAATTGAGGATGAAATATTTCCTGTTCGCAGTGCACAAGTCGCATAAAACAGAAAATATTTACAGTTACCGGATTACACTTGATCTTTTTTTTCGGGTATAAGCTGCTCTTTGTATTTGATAACCAAAAAAATACAGAGAGCCCATATTTCATTTGTTATTTACAGTCAAATTATTCATATGCCGTAGATGATTTTGTGTGGTAACTCATTTACGGTATATAAAATCCCATCTAAACGGGATTTGTAAACCCCTGTATATTGCCTACCATTCATAACACGTAAAAGTGTTATTCATTCTTCTATGAAATTAATATTCATAGAACATCTTTTTTATTTATCCCCCAAAAAGAAAGAACATCAAGGGCATGTCTGTTCTTTCTTCTAAAGTTCTTGATTCATCAAATAGGCTTAATTCATTCAACTTCTGGAATTATTATTTTATGAGTAATCTTAAGGCAACATTGTACAAAGAACTGGAATTGAAAATTTCAACGCAGGTTGAGGGTATCAGCTTTGATCCTCTGATTTTCAAATATCTTGATCTTGGCATGCGTTATCAGGAAGACATTCATATCTGTTTTGAGCACGCCTACGAAACCCATGCCGGAATCAAATTCCCTGTCGGTTTTCTTTCTCCGCATGGTTTGAAATTTAACCTCAGGTGGGATCGCAGGTCATCATACGCTTTAATTCATAAAAAAGGTACGTACTATCTTGCCCATCATGGAGAGCCTGTATTTCCAGTTGAATTTCTTGATCGCCCTGCATACTATGCCGAGAAAACATCTGATGGGACAAATATGGCTAATATTGCTGTCTATGCTCGGGAAGGAGCTCTGGCGGTAGCCTACAGTAATGAGTGTGCGCTTAAAGAAAAAGATCATGATTGTAAGTTCTGCAACATCAATGCAACAAAAGATACCTATGGCGATGTTGAAGGTATCGGCTGGAAATATCCGAAGCAGGTTGGAGAAACAGTTGCTGCAGCATACAAGAACGGAGCGCGGCATCTTACTATAACAGGAGGCTTTGTCGCAGAGCGTCGTGAAGTTGAGTATTACCTTGATGTAGCTGATGCAATCAAAGAGCACACAGGGCTTGACGATTTCAACGGTACGGCATGTGTAGGAGCTCCTCACGATCTTAGTATTATTGATAAATACAAAGAGGCGGGCTATCGTACCATAGCTACCAACATTGAAATCTGGGACAAAAATATATTCAAGGCACTATGCCCGGGAAAGGAGCTGCAATGCGGCGGTTGGGAACATTGGGTGAAGGCGTTGGAGTATGAAGTTGAGGTTTTTGGTAAAGGGCGGGTACGGTCAAACATTGTAGCTGGTCTTGAGCCAAAGGACTCAACGCTGGAGGGGGTAGAATACCTCGCATCAAAGGGAGTTATTGCTACAGCTACAAGCTGGAATCCAAATCCCGGATCAGCATTGCAGGGACATCGTTCACCGGAACCCGCCTGGCATTATGATTTATTCAAGAAAATTGCAGCAATCTATAGAAAGTACGGGTTTACCTATGAGCAGATCTATGACTGCACTGCTAATCCAACAAGTATATACCAGGATATTTATCGGATTGAAGATGAAAGGTTGCCGGTCTTCAACGCTAAAGTTGCATAAGAAACATCAGTATTTATTCTCTTCTAAGAAAGAATGGTGCGTATTGAATTAAATGATAATTGACTTTATCTATTCTCATATTCATAAAATGAGTTCATTTAGTAACCCTATTATGGTATATAAAATCCCCTGTAAAGGGGATTTCGAAATCCTTGTTTATTGACGATATTGTTTTAAGTTGGATCTTTAATGTTAATCATATGAACTTGATCATTAGCTCAAATATTTCTTGTTCTTGTTGTCTACGTGGATATCTGGATGTAAAGGTATTAGTCTCGATGTAGTCTTGAATTAAGTAAACAAGTTTATAGCGAAGCCGATTCTTACTGTCAAAGAGTTGGCTTTTTTCTTATTAAGAATATTTCCCTGAATTACCAGGTAGATCAACTAAAAAAAATATAATCTCATTAATCAAGGATAGGTGAATGTCAAAAGTATTAGTCATTACAGGAGGCGCAAGCGGGATTGGTGCTGCTACCGCAAGACTTGCAGTCGAAAAAGGATACTCGATAGCCATTAACTATCGCACGAAAGAGCTTGAGGCAGCACGTTTGGTTGATGAATTGAAAAGCTCAGGTGCTCGTGCTATTGCAGTACAGGCGGATATTTCCCGTCCTGAGGATATCGAGCGGTTGTACAGGGAGGTTGATGAAAAACTTGGTACTCTTACTGCGCTCGTAAACAGTGCAGGGATTGGCAGTCTCCGAACCCGTATTGATGAGGCAGATGCATCCCTTGTGCATAATTTGTTCCAAACAAATGTTGTGGGATTGATTCTCTCAACTCGTGAAGCAGTTCGTCGTATGTCAACTCTTCATGGAGGAAAGGGAGGAGTTATTATCAATATCTCCTCTATGGCTGCAACAATAGGGGGGCGTCCAGGTGCAAGTCTTTATGCGTCAACTAAAGGTGCTGTAGATGCATTTACAGTTGGACTTGCAAAAGAAGTTGCACCCCAGGGAATTCGGGCTGTTGCAGTGCGTCCTGGATTTACGATTACAGAGATGACCTCTGGTTATGTTCAAAATCCCGAAATTCTTGCACAACTTTCTTCAACTATCGCAATAGGTCGTCCTGCCCTTGTTGATGAGGTGGCCAAACCAATTATATGGTTGCTATCCGAAGAGGCCTCCTTTATTTCAGGCGCTCGGCTTGATATTTCAGGAGGAGGTTTTACTCTCGGCGGGTTTGGCCTGCCACCACTGCAAAAGGAGTTATCTCGCAACTGAAGTTGGATTGGATCGATTCGAAAGCCGCCTGCATGCTTAGAATCTGCCGACAATCATTTCAATGACTATCTCTGCGTGTAGAGATTTTCCGAGGATAGTATTTGGGTACAGAGTGTGATGAAGAGCTCTACAAAAACAGCAGCGTTAGGGGATTACAACAAGAATCAAGAATAAGGAGAATTCCGATGAGTGAAAAGCATGGCAAGCATATAGCAATCTATGGTAAAGGGGGAATAGGGAAGTCAACCACCACTTCAAATATCAGTGCAGCACTGGCTGAAGCAGGGTATAAAGTGATTCAGATCGGATGCGACCCCAAAAGTGATTCAACGACCATTCTTCGAGGCGGCAACGATTTGCCAACAGTCCTTGACACTCTTCGTGAGCAGAGCAAGGTAAAAATTGAAGACGTCTCTGCGGTAGGGTTTGGTGGTGTGCTTTGCATCGAGGCTGGTGGGCCGGTTCCGGGAGTTGGTTGCGCCGGCAGGGGAATCAATGCTGCAGTGGAACTGCTGCAGGAGTTGAATCTTTTTGAAGAGTACAAGCCCGATTTTGTGCTCTATGATGTTTTAGGCGATGTAGTATGCGGAGGCTTTGCCGTTCCAATCCGCGATGGTATTGCCGACAGGGCTTTTGTAGTTACATCTTCAGACTTTATGGCAATTTTTGCTGCAAACAATCTTTTCAAGGCAATCAATAAATACGCTCCATCCGGCGGTGCTCGTCTTGGCGGTGTAATCGCCAACAGTATTCAGGCTCCTTATGCCAAGTCGCTGATCGATGATTTTGCTGAACAAACAGGGACCTCAGTTATTGGTTATGTACCCCGTTCCTTTACTGTCGCTCAAAGTGAACTGTTCGGACAGACTGTAATCGAGGCTGCACCAAAATCCGAGCAAGCCGATGTCTACCGAAATCTTGCCAGATTTATCGACGAAAACCAGGATTCAGTTATTCCACATCCGCTCAATGGTCCCGAACTGAAGAAATGGGCCAGAACATGGGGAGACAGGATTTTTGAAGTTGAGACTGGGGTGGTTCAGAAAATGGAATCAATTTAAAACAGTAATCAGTAAAACGACCGCACTAATGAGTCTTTTGAAAGCTAAATCCTCTCGAACAAGAGAGAAGCGACTTGATACGTTGAACGCCTGGCAGGGAAATGTATCCGCAGCGGTGACAGAGTTTTCTGATGGGGAACCTGTTAAACGGATTCGCACCTTTTCACAGAGCACGCAGGACGATCTTCTCTATGCATTGCGTCTTCTGGCTGCTATACGTAACAGCGTTTCAGTTATTCATGCTGGACGAGGATGCGTGGCTGCCGGCCTTTTCCATCAGGTAACAAAAGGAAACGGTCGTTGGATTGTAACCAATCTGGATGACAGGGATACCATTATGGGAGCTGACCTGAAACTTCGCAAAGCCATTAAGGAAGTTTATCATCGTTATAAACCTGAAGTGATATTTATTGTATCGAGTCCTATCGTTGCCATCAATAACGATGACATCCAGTCGGTAGTAGAGGAACTGCACGAAGAGTTGGAGTTGGACATTGTTCCGATCTATGTGACTGGTTTTGCGTCGCATCATGCCGTGACAGGTTATGATACAACGTTGCATGCTCTGCTGAAATACCTGGCGGGAAAACGCGGGGAGCATAATAAGAACAACAGCGTTAATCTTCTCTCAGTCGCCGAGCATACTGATGATCGTCGTGAGGCCGAAAGGATACTGACATCGCTTGGCCTTGAACTTAATATTCTTCCCGATGAAGCGTCGCATGGCACATTTAGGCATGCCGCAGCGGCAAGGTATTCCATCTCTCTTGATCAGGACACAGGGAATTATCTGGGGATCACTCTTCGTGATGAGTATGGAGTCCCTTATGCTGAGGCATCACGCCCGATAGGTATCGGTGCTACAGGACGCTGGCTGTCTGTTGCAGGAAAGGCATTGGGACTTGATGAGGCAGCAGTTAAGCTTTTCCATGAACAGGAATCTGAACGGGTGCAAAAAGCCCTTGGAGATTTTAATCTTAATGGAGTTCGGGTTTATCTCGGACTTGCCTCTGCCACCTCATTCAGTGTATTGAGTCTTATAGAAGAACTGGGAGGTGAGGTTGTTGGAATAACCGTGAGTCGCCTCGACCAACTGCACAAGGAGCGTTTGGAAGAACTCTCCTCGCGGTATCCAGTACTGCAGATTCATGTTGCTGATGGCCAACCATTTGAAGAGGCTAATATTATCAAACGACTGAGCCCTGATCTCTATCTTGGCGATTCTGCACATCTCGGACAAATCGGAAGGCTTGGCATACCGGTAGTCTCCCTGGAGGAGACTCCTGTTCTTGGCTACAACGGAGTGATCGCTCTTGCTCGAAGTTTTTCAGCTGCACTGCTCAATCGCACATTTGGTGCAGCACTTGCCCGAACACCGCTTCCATATAAGGAATCATGGTTTCGGCGTAGTCCCAACTGGCATATCAAAAAGGAAGTTAAATAATATGGCTCATCATATAGAAGGATCGCGCAACTCCTGTGCATTGCATGGAGCTCTTCAGGTCATTGAAGCTATCGAAGGGGTTGTTCCAGTTATTCACAGTACAGCAGGTTGCGGGGTACAGCATTTTCTGGGAGTTAATCGTCTCAATGCAGGTGCTGACAGATTCGGAGGTCCGCCGGTTTCAAACAGCAATATCAGCGAAAAGCATGTTGTTTTCGGTGGCAGCTCCCGTTTACGGGAACAGCTTAAAAACACGGTTAAAATTGTCGAGGGTGATCTCTATGTTATTGTCACCGGTTGCTCCACCGAAATGGTTGGCGATGATATACCTGCAATGACAAAAGAAGGGCGCGACCAGGATTTTCAGGTTATCTACGCAAATACACCGGGTTTTCGCGGCGATGTTCATTTAGGGTATCAGTTGGCGGTAAAAGCTCTGATCGAACAATTACCTGCTCTGAGTAAGGGCGAACAATCCCCGATTGAAGGACTGGTCAATATATGGGGAATTGTTCCGCATCAAGACCCATTCTGGGCAGGAAATCTTGAAGAGATTGGACGCTTGCTGGAGGGAATCGGTCTGAAACCTAATCTGCTTTTCGGGTATGGTCAGGGTCTTACTGCCTGGAATCGGGTTCCAAAAGCTGCTCTTAATGTTGTTGTTTCTGTCTGGGGTGATGCTCCTGCCTTGCTGCTTGAGGAACGCTATGGAGCACAGGTGCTTAGGCTTGAAGGCCTGCCGGTAGGAAGTGCGGCAGGACGTTTCCTGCAAACGGTCGGTGACCGTCTCAACCTTGATGTTACGCGTACAGAAAACTTTATAAAAAGCGAAGAAAAGCGTTTGAGCACCTATCTGGCCTCTATAGCCGACACCTATTACCGGGCAGGTTTTCAGCGTGAATTTGCTCTCATTGGCGAGAGTGCTCAGGTTGTCGGGATAAGTGAGTTTCTGGCTGGAACCCTTGGATTGATTCCACGGACGTTGATCATAACCGATAATCCACCTGAGAATGTCAGAGAAGCTTTATTAACCACACTTACCGGTTTGGTGGAAAACAGCGGTACAGAAGTCTTTTTCAGCGAAGATCTTGCTGAAATCACTGATATAGTTCGTTCCGCAGCTGTTGAGCTCGTATTAGGAAGTGCTCTTGAAGAACCTGTAGCAGTTGAGTTGGGAGTCCCGTTTTTACAGCTTTCATTTCCGTTATCTAAGCAGGTAGTCTTGAGCCGTGGCTATGCGGGTTATAGAGGCGCAGCAACACTGCTGGAAGATTTCGGCAGTGCGATCCTGTCAAAAGGCTATAACAGTCATATTTCTCAGGAATCTCAAGTTCATACAGCTTCTGAATCGGCATTATATGGCTCATGATAACGTGTAAAACATAATAGAAGTGAAACAACAGGGCATTATTTCATACTCAATAATTTCTAATTCCGGGAGGAGATAAACATGAGCAATCTTAAAGAAACATTGTACAAAGAGCTGGAGCTGAAAATTATAACAGGTGTTGATGGTATCAGCTTTGACCCCCATATTTTCAAACATCTCGATCTTGGTGGACGATTTCAGGAAGAAGTTCACTGTCTGTTTGAGGGTGACCATGAAACTCATGTAGGAATCCAGTTTCCCGCCGGTTTTTATTCTCCCCATGGATTAACCTATGTCCTTAAGTGGGATCGCAGGTCTCCCTATTCGTTCATCTATGAAAGTGGCACATACTATCTTGCTCATCAGGGAAAAGTAATATTCCCCATTGAATTCATTGAACGCCCTGCTTATTACGGACAAAAAACTTCTGATGGTACAAGCATGTCCAATCTTGCGCTCTATACTCAGGATGGAGCACTGCTGGTAGCATATAGTAATGAGTGCGCGCTTAAAGACCAGGATCACGACTGTAAATTCTGCAATATCAATGCAACCAAAGATACCTATGGAGAAATTGAAGGTATAGGGTGGAAGTACCCCAATCAAATTGGCGAAACAGTTGCCGCAGCATACCGGAATGGAGCACGTCACGTTACCATAACAGGCGGATTTGTGGCTGAAAGGCGTGAAGTGGAATATTATCTGGATGTTGCCGATTCAATAAAAGAACATACCGGTCTTGACGATTTTAATGGTACCGCTGTTATTGGTGCTCCTCACGATCTCAATATTATCGATAAGTATAAAGAGGCTGGTTATCGAACCATTGCAAGCAATATTGAAATCTGGGATAGAAATATATTCAAGGCAATTTGCCCTGGTAAAGAGTTGCAGTGCGGTGGTTGGGAGCATTGGGTGAAAGCATTGGAGTACGAAGTCGAGGTGTTTGGCAAAGGAAAGGTGCGCTCAAACATTGTCGCAGGTATTGAACCGAAAGATTCAACACTTGAGGGAATTGAATATCTCGCATCAAAAGGTGTCATCTGTTTTGCGACAAGCTGGAATCCTAACCCTGGCTCTGCTTTGGAAGGCCATCGTACACCGGAACCAGCCTGGCATTTTGATCTCTACAAGAAAATAGCTGCCATACATAGAAAGTACGGTTTTACCTATGAGGAACTCTACGACTGTAATGCAGCGCCAATAACCGTGATCCATGATATTTACAGAATAGAGGATCAAACGCTGCCGGTTTTCAAGGGGCAGGTAGCATGAGCAGCAAGGTATTTCTTATTACCGGAGCATCAACCGGAATTGGCATCCGGGTATTGTTGATACACCCTTTTGGGACAATCTGCAGAAACCGGTGCTTCCAAAAGCCTTGGAGTCGGACGATGTTGCCAGGGCTGTAATCTATGCAGTGAGGCAGCCTCAGCATGTTGATGTCAACGAAATCCTTATCCGACCGATTGGTCAGCCTCAATAACATGAACACACGATTATGAAAAGAGTACTTGGAGTCTGTTCTGTCGCGACGAAACCTCTTCTATTGAGCGCGGTCAACTGTTGTTGTCATCGTCATGTGCTTTCATGTAGCGGACTTATCGGCTTATTGACATAATCATTTCACGCAATACATGTCACACAAGAGCCGATTCTTACTGTTATAAGGTCGGCTTTTTGCTTTTCTATTTGAAAAGAATCCAATTAAACAGATTACAGGAGAACCGAATATGTCAGTAGCATTAAAAAGGACTTTTCAGAATGAGTTGACCCTCAACGAAGTTGTTACTCAATATCCTGATATTCCTCGCTTGGTTATCATCAAGACCGATGTTCAACGTCGTGGGATTCACTATACCGAAAGAGCCTTAAGTGTTGTTGATCCCGAAATTCACCTTGTAAATGATCCTGCTATCAGCGAACTCTTCGGTTCTCGCGATGGAGTTGAAAAGCCTCTTCCGGCATCGCTTCTGTTGAGAGATGGCACCTCAATTCTCGTCAGTTCAACCCCTCTGGAGGAGAACCCCTACCTGGTTGATCTTGTGGATGGTCGTTTGGCTCTTGTCGACAATGGTGAATTTATCGAGCATGTGGAATTCTGGCGAAAACCGAGGTTCTACGACCTCAAAACCTCCTCCGGTGTTCCTATGAGGCAGATTTTCAGTGCCCGGCCACAGCGTCTAAGTATCGTCCAGTCGAGTTATTGCCATTTTTGGACTGATCACAAAGGCTGCCGGTTCTGCGATATAAATAACAACAACAAAAAACGCAATGAAGATGCAAAGGCTCGCCCTCGCATTAAGCCACAAGACATATCTGAAACAATTCGGGAGGCATTAAAAGAACCAGGTCGCTTTACCGGTATATGCCTCACCGGCGGTTCTGTGCTTGCTGGTAATGGACTTTTCGATAAAGAGGTTGATTTATATATAGAAACACTTCAGGCGATTGGTGAGAACTTCGCAACGAAAAAATTTCCCAGTCAGCTTATTTCCTCAGCTTTTAATGAAAAGCAGTTAAAGCGCCTTTATGATGAGACTGGTCTTATGAGTTATACCAGTGACCTTGAGGTGCTTAATGAAGACAAATTCAACTGGATTTGCCCGGGAAAGGCAGATAATGTTGGCTACCAGGAGTGGAAACAACGGTTGATTCGATCGGTTGATATTTTTGGCAAAGGGCATGTTGCAACTGGCATTGTCGGAGGTGTTGAACTCGCAAAACCGTATGGATTTATATCTGAAGATGAAGCACTTCGCTCAACGCTTGATGAAGCTGAGTCTCTGGCTGAAAATGGTGTGACAACCATTTTTGTTGTTTGGTCGCCACGTCCAGGTTCTGATTTTCATGAGCAGCAAAATGCTTCGCTTGATTATTACGTGAGGTTGGCCAGTGGACTTCACCAATTAAGGGTCAAGTATGGATTGACTGTTGATTTTGATGACTATAGACGCTGCGGCAATCATCCTGATTCTGATTTAGCAAGACTTATATGATCGTCTTACAGCGATCTTATTCCAATAAATAGAACTACTTAAGAATAATATAATCAAGGAGATCAACAATGGCGATCCAATTGTCATCAGAGCTGCAGGTGCTTCTTAATGACAGAAAAGTATATAAAGCATTAGCGACTGTAGATGAAGCCGGTATTCCTGATGTGGTTTTGAAACACAGTATTTTTACAGCCGAAGACGGTAATATTCATTATCTGGAACTTCTCGAATCATCAAGAACCAATCATAATCTTGTCAGGGCAATCTGGTTTGATGGCACAGTATCAATAGCTGTTACCGGACCCGATAAGCAGCGTTTTCAAATCAAAGGTCGTCCTGTGGAAGTACACATTACCGGCCCGCTGTTCGAGAAGCACTATGTTGAGGTTCGCCAATCCCTTGGTGATGTCGAACTTTCCGGCGTCTGGGTTATAGAGCCGCTTGAAGTGATTGATGAAAATATAAGTTTTCGGAGGAAAGAAGAAGACGTTAACCGGCCATACTTTCGTCATCTTGACCGCTTGGCGAAAACCCCTCATAAGTAAACGCAAAGGGTTGAAACCCCGAACATTAATCAGAGTTATCCCATGATCGAATTATTACGAAAACGTCGAAGCATACGCAAATTTACCAACGAAAAAATAGATGTTGAATCCCGGAAAATACTCATCGAGGCAGCACTTAGAGCCCCATCAGCTCGCGGTATAAATCCCTGGGAATTTATTCTTGTTGATGATGAGGAACTGATCATACAGCTTTCACAGGCGAAACAGTTTGGTTCAGCATTTCTGATAAACGCTCCTTTTGCAATTGTTGTTTGTGGCGATAGCAGCAAAGCAGATTTTTGGATAGAAGACTGTTCTATCACAGCCACCATCATTCAGCTTACAGCGGCCTCATTGGGTCTCGGCAGTTGCTGGATTCAAATTCGAAATCGTCAGCATAATGACAATACAACAGCGGAAGCCTACGTCCAGGAGCTGCTTGGGCTTCCTGAACATATTAAGGTCTCATCAATACTTGCTATTGGTTACCCGGATGAGATTAAACCGACAGTATCGGCGGAAAATCTACAGTACGATAAAATAAAAGAAAATCGATGGGTTTGAGTAGTAATGCGAATTCCAAAAAAAATCAAATGGAAGAGATATATGAAAATAAATGCAATCCTGGCCGATGAAAAGGTTTCCGATTTACGGCCAACGACGGTAATCGGTATCGATATAGGCTCACGTCAAGCGAAGGCGGTATTGGTTCATGGCGATGAAATACATACAACAATTACAGCAAGCGGAGTCGATTCTCAGGAAACCGCCGAGCGACTGATCAAAAAAATTGGCAGGCAAACCGGAATCCTGCACAAGGATATTGCCTATGTCGTGGGCACAGGGTATGGTCGGATTGCTCTTGATTTTGAGGCTTTTCCTTCAGACGTGGTTACAGAAATCTCCTGCCATGCGATGGGCGCCCATTTTCTTAATGCAGGTACCAGAACTATTATTGATATAGGTGGGCAGGATTCAAAGGCCATTATAAAGAGACAGGCAATATCAGAAAATAGAAGAAGAAGGAGAGAAGACCGGAGCGCTTTTGATAGTGCGGGTTTGCGGGGTTTTGGGGTGAAATTTTTGCACTTTCGGAATTGCCGGAATTTTGCCGTTTTTGTGGAGAAATTTACCTATGGTTTAGGAAATATTGCCGGTCGAATCAAGCAGGTAGAGTGATGTCAAGTTTTGATCCACAATGTTTGCAGAGAACCGCATCGGATTTGACGGACTCTTTGCAGGATGGGCATACTTTCACTTTCGAAATCAGTAAAGATGCAACGACACCTAAAACGCTGAAGAAAAAGCCGATTGCAAACCACAAACCAAGTGAATTCCCTGTGTGTCCTTTATTTTCCGCTATAGCATAAGAGATAATGCCTGTAAAGATGGAAACGAACACGGCTATTGCTGGTAAAGGTACATCCATGTTAAGCTCTGTTTAAATTTCAATATAATATAAGGTTATTGCTATGGTTCTTTCCTGTAGGTTGCTGGGTATTGGCGTGTTAGGGCTAAGACTACTCCCTTGAGGTTCTTTTCGCCTGGTTTAAATCTTACAAATTCCGGGCCTTCCGGGCTACTCCTGAGAATCAGATCGCCTTCTATTGCCGGGAGCGTTGGATCTACAATAAGGACATCACCTTCCCTGATATTTTCTTCCTGTACAGCAAGCCTTCTGCCGATTGCCTCATAGTAATAAGGCTCTGTGGGATTCATAAAGTTAAATCGGCCGGTAGTGTTTACCAGTGGTTGAACGGCCGTTGAATCTGCCTTTACCGCCCCCTCTTTTTCAGCACGCATCTCCCCTTCACCGGTCAATAACCAGTTAATATCACATCCTTCCTTTTGGAGTCGCTTTAATAATGGCGTCCCAGGCTTCCTCTTATTATTAAGGTACTTTTGTACGTTTCCGGCCTCCATGCCAATCAATTCGGAGAAATCCTTTATAGACGGGCATTTTGATAGTGCAAAAATCCTTAATCTATCTCCTGTTGAATTGTTTTGTACCATTTATTTTGGTTATTATGGTACTATTGTACTATATTTATTCTGATAAGATAATATCAAGATAATGAAAAACAAATTTATGAAAAGGCTTGATCTTCGCCGCCATCCCTATCGAGGGATCGTAAAAGAGATTGCTGATGAACAAAAAAGAGACTCAGCAAGTATTCACAGGTCTCTTTTCAGCAGTCAGATGCCCGATCCAGCTCTTGCTGCGATATTTGAAAAGAAATTAAAAGAACGCCAGGCATCGATTAAAAGCTTCAAGAGAACTCTTCAAAAAGAGGTATGAGCAACATCATCGTATTACTTCCTGGAATGAAACACCAAGCAAAAGGTGTAAACCAAGCTGTAAACCAAGGTGTAAATCTAAATAATGAGGTTAACACCTGTAATAACTCAATAAGATACAATCGGTTAGAAGGAAATGAAGTCTGGATTTCAGTTTCTGAAGGTGTTAACCTTATTGGAATTTCAAAAGTAGCCATACACAAGAATCGTAAGGCTGGTAAATACGTCACTCAGATTGTCCAGGAGAATGGTGGAATGCAGTACCGAATTGCGCTTTCATCTCTGCCGATTGATGCTCAAATGCGGTGGCGGAAAGAGCACGGTTTTATGCCTGAAAAGGTGGAAGAATTTCCGGAAAAAACCTGCAAGCCGTTCGATGAAATGAGCGGACAACAGCGGCAAAAAGCGTTGGATCGATACGATCTGGTAACTGCTTATCAAAAGGCGATCGCAAAGGCTCAGCACGGAAAAATATTGGATGCCAAGGAGTCGTTTATTACCCGGTATGCCGCTGGAGAGTGGCCGGTATTGCTCGAACGACTTGGAAGTACGACATGGAAAACTATTGACCTCTGGATCAAGACGCTGAGGGCAAATAAAGGGCAGCCATCTTCCCTTGCTCCGAGCTACCGATATACTCGAGAGGGATCGGCTGTCGTCGGTATCTCTATGGAGCAGGGTGAAATGATACTTGCATACTACCTTCACGGAAATCAGCCAAAAATCTCAGAAGTGGTGCGTAAGGTGAACCGAAAGCTCTACGAACGAGGTGTTGAGCAAGTTACTGAAAGACGGGTGCGCCGGTTCCTGAGAGAGTACAATATCAATAATGAAGCGCAGGTGGTAATGGCTCGCGAAGGTGAAAAAGCCTATAACGACAAATGTGCGCCTTTCATCAAGAGGAATAATGACAGGATTTTGCCTGGTGATGTGATGGTCTCGGATGGCCATAAGATTGCGTTTCAGATCCAGCATCCCGTGTCAGGGAAGCCGATGCGGATGATGCTTATCAGCCACCAAGATCAGTACTCAAGGGCAATACTTGGATGGGAGATAATGCCAAGCGAAAATACGGCCGCGATTTCTTCGTCCCTGCGTCGGAGTATGCTTTGGCTGGGGAACATCCTAACGGGTGAAGATGCTTTGGCTTTTGTGCCTCGGGTGATGAACATTGATAATGGAAAAGCCTTCAAATCAAGATATTTCAATGGCTTGAAGGGGCTGACGATGGAGGCAGTCGGCGGTATTGGCCTTTATGATCAGCTCAAGCCGTTTGGGTTCAAAGGGGTTAACTACTCGAAGCCATACAACGGCCAAGAGAAGACGATTGAGCGGTTCTGGGGAAACTTTGCTGAAATGGAAAGAAGTATGCCAAACTATACCGGTACATCCATTGGAATGAAGCCGGCACACCTTCGCCGTGGTGAGTATATGCATCGGGAAATAGCAGCAAAGCTTCAGCTCAATACCGCTCCAACAATAGCAGAGGCTCATTACCTGATTGCGCTATGGATGCACGAAAATAACCTTCGGCCGACGAGCAAAACGAGCAAGATTGGTGGAAAAAGCCCTTATGAAGCGCTGGAAGATGGATTGATTCTCTTGCGTGAAAGGGAAAAGGATCTCCTTGCGGAACGGCTGATTTCGAGAGATGAGCTCACCTTTTTAATGATGCCGCAGATTACAAGAACGCTGAAGCGGAATGGGATAACGCTCTTTGGAAGGAATTATTTCTCTCCTGAGCTGCACGATTTGGCGAAGGGACAGCGGGAGTTGACGGTCCGGTACGATTTTGACCGAATTGATGGCGTTGCGGTCTATCATCCTAACGGTGAGTTTATCTGCTTTGCACAGGAGTACTGCCCGAATGGCGGAATACATCCAGCGGCAAAGTTTCTTGGTACGCCTGAAGATGTGGCGGAATACCATAAGGCTGCAAACATCAAGAACAGCCTGCATCGGGCAACAAGACGGTCAGCAAAAACAGGATTGCTCAATGCTGCTGAAAAAGGGTTTACCCCGCTTCTCCAGGGGGAAGTTATGCCTGATGTGGTGCGCCAACAGGTTAAAGCAGTTGAGGAGCAGGCTCAAAAAGAGGCGGAAAGGGCTCTAATGACCGGGACGGATGGCGGGTATCGCTTAACGGCGAAAGAAGAGCAGGAAAGGGCTGTTGCGGACTGCAAGCGAGAGCTTGAATACTATAGTTCCGGGGATGAAGATGATTATTAAAACCGGTACAGGTTTGAGGCGGCAACCACAAACCTGAGTTGATCCGGTTCGCTAATGTCGAGGTAACGTCAACAACACTAACACTTAACAATACCATAATGGACGAAACTACACAAACACCATTGCAAACTCTCCCTGGTGCGGAAGAGGTGCAGCAGATGACGGCTGATGAGGTCAGGCGCCTTGTTGAGGTCGTCAGTAGTAACGGGGTAACGAGAAAATTTATTGCTGAGGAAGCCGGCTATTCGGGTGCGGCGCTGTCGAGCTGGATGGCGGGCAGGTACACGAAAACCGGTGAGGATAAAACCTTTGAGGTTGCGCTTCGGTCTGCCTTGGAGAGGATTTTACAGAAACGGTTTTTCTCCGGAAACAAGAGTGCCCGAAAGTTTCGCCGGGTTACTACTTCGGTATCTGAAGCTGTTTTTCTTGCGGCAAAGACATGCCAGAACCAAGGGCTGATGGGATTGCTTACCGGTGTTGGTGGCCGTGGTAAAACGACAGCTGCTGAAATGTATGCGGCATCCAATACCAACGTCATTTATGTGCGCACATCGCCATTTATGACCAGAAAGCAGCTTATGACGGCCATTGCAGGGCCTTGTGATGTGCAGGAAAAGAGTGCTTATGAAATGCTGGTGAAGATTTGCGACAAGCTGCAGCAGGCAAAAAGCCTGGTGATTATTGATGAGGCTGAAAATTTGAGCCTTGATTTGCTCGATGCTGTTCGTCAGATCAATGATTGGGCTGGATCCGGACTGCTCTTTATCGGGCAGGAGAACTTTTTCGCGATGCTTGCGCGGGCACGGAAGTCGCATGAGTACCTGGTTGACCGGTTTAAGCTCCGGATGCGGGTTGCAGATCTCGGGTTGACCGATGTTCAGCATCTTGTGTCCACGGAGATTACGCAGTTGAATGGGCACGCTTCAGCATTTCTAAAGGCTTGTGGCGGGTCTGCCCGGTTTCTTGAGACATTGACTTATAAGCTCCTTCCAAAGTTGCAGAGTGGTGAAGCTCTGTCGGACAGGTTGATTTTCGAGACTGCTGAGTCTGTAAAAATCTTTTAACCGGAGGGCATCACAATGATTGAAGGACAGATCGAACAGGTGCAGGGTAAAGCCTTGCGGGATAACAGCAGGATAGTGAAACTGAAGGCCTTTATTGCCGGTTCGCCGGTGCTATTGTGCCCTGCTTGCGGGAAACCGATGCATTTCATCAAGACGCTTGCAGGGAAAAAGATGCCGTGCGAGATTGAGCTGAAGCGCGGGGACTTCAAGATGACGCTGGTTACGCATGAAGGTGTGACGATTTGCCGTGCAGGGACGGAGTGGTTTGGGTATGAACCTCATTTCGGGCATTGCGAAGGGTGGAAGAAGAGGCCGATTACGTCACAAACGGCAGGAGGTGCGAAATGAAGTTGCAGACTCGGTTGAAGGGAGCGGTGAATGGGCTGGTTGATGAGCTGATGGTGTCGTTTCCTGTTGGCAGGTATGATGCGCAGGTGCTGCTTACCACGGCGTTACAGTCTCAAAAGGTTATCCGTCTGGTACGCTCATCGATTGAGCTGAATCAGATGGAAGAGGATTGTCAGATAATGAGTCAAGATCAACTTAAAATGGAGGCGTTATGATTAGTGTTCAGGGACATTCGCTTGCCGCTCAGATCGTGTTCTTTGTGGCTTGCGGTTTTATTATCAGTGGAACCCTCCTTTTACTGTATCAATGGAGAACCTTTTTGCGGTGGAGTGTAGAGCTGATGCGTCCTTTTATGGCGTGGACACTTATATGGTTAGGTGTGGCAATTCGTGACACGTTCTATCTTTTTGAGACGGCATCACGGAAGGTAAAGGAGTTGGGATGGAAAATTGAGGAGGCAGGGTTTAACTATCGTGATGGCCGGTTGACAGGAGGGGCATTTTAATGAGAACGAAACGAGCAAATATCAGGGCTACCACAATGGTGGCCCAGCTGATGCCTTCTGCAGCGGCTTGTGTGGAGATTGCATTGACTGATGAGCGCAATGTCACCGGCGTGTCGTACAGCCCGGCAAAACGCAAGTGGCGGGCTTATTTGCACAAGGGTAAAAAGCAGGTGTGGCACGAATATTTTGACGAGAAGAGTGATGCCATCACTGCACGGCTCGCAGCTGAGAGGGAGTACGGTCATAACGGGATGGCGGTGCAAGTTGGATACCCTACGTTTGAGCGAAAGATCAAGGCTCCCAAGTATCGTGATCTTTCCAGGACACTTGAACACCTTGCTGCAAATGCGTCTGCTGTGCTGAGCATCAAAAGCCGGATGATTATGTCAAAAGATTCAGGTGCTATTAGGCAGAAGCTTGGCCGTGAGATCGGCAGTATGATTGCTGTTGTTGATTTGCTTGTGATGGCCGGCGACGTGGATGGCGGGGACATTGAGGAAGGGATGAAAGCAAAGGTTGCATTGCTGAAGGAGGGGTACTGATATGAAAGGACGTCAGTTTCTGATTGAGCGAGTTAATGACGGGTTTATGCTCCGGATTGATCACGCGAAAAACAGCAAAAAACCAAAGTGGGATATAGGGCGTAAGTACGCGTTTTTCCCTACTGCCCTGCAGGGGATTTATGATGCAATGATGCAATGATGGGTGACATTAAAACTCCGGATCAAAGAAGGATCGCCTGCAGCAAGATGAGGAGGATGAAGGTGACGGTGCTGTTTGATGAGGAAAAGCTTGAGAAGGTGACGGTGAAAGAGGGTTAGGCGGAGCAGTACAGGGGATACCGGAGGTTTATTGGGGCCATAGCCAGTAAGGTTGTTCGATTCAGCCATCCCCACCAATGAAACAAGGAGAAGAATAATGACTGAAACACAGGTAAAATCCCCGGTATTGCCGCCGATGCTGATCAGGAGGGTAAAGACTTTGCAGGGGCTTGCCGGTATATCTGAGGATGATTACCGGGCGTTGCTTGGGGGGTATGGCGCTGCGAGTTGCAAGGATCTGTCGATTACGGATGCCAGGCATGTTTGTGAATTTTTGCAGAAACTTGTTGATGCTATTCCGGAGAAAAAGCAGTTCAGGAAAGCAAAGCCATACAGTGAGTTGCGTGGCCGGTCGGCTGATATGGCAACGCCAAAACAACTGAGGATGCTGGAAGCGATGTGGATGAGTGTGACCTGGCAGAAAAACCGGCCAGCTGCCTTGGAGGCTTATCATACGTTTTTGAAGAACAAGTTCAACCTGCTCACTCCGGAGTGGATTGAGCGGGATAAGGTGAGTAATATCAAGCGGACTCTTGATGCGATGATTGCCCAAGCGGGAAAGAAGAAAGAAATTTCTCGCTGAACAATAATGAAGATGATAAAGAGGCCCCGTTAATCCGGGGTTTTTGTCGTTAAATGGCTGTTTAACGGGTGATTAAAAGAGGCTTTGCTGTCCTTTTGAGATCGGGAGTGTAAGGCGGTGGCGGATGGTGCGCATACTGCATCCGAGTTCACGGCTGAGTTCACGGATGGTTTTTTTTCCGTACCATTCGGTTATATATGCCTGTTTATCGTCCGGCTTGATGCGGATATAGATATCCTGACCGCCGAAGTTCTCTTGGACGGATTTTGCTACTGTGTCGCCGAACTCGGCGGCTAAGAAGTCGAGCAGTTCGTTTTTATAGGACATATAATCTGTAAGGAGTGATGCTTAACCTTACAAATTTCTTTTAATTCCTGCAATAATTATATCAGTAATTCCCGAAGCATCGTCTACCTGGACTCCCCAGACAGGCCGTGCTGGGAAGTTTGCTCTTGTGCGGCCTTCTTCGAATTGGTGGTATTTGAGGTATCCAACACTGGTAAGGTAGAGCTGGCCCCCATCGACTTCATAGTCGAGACTTTCGCGCATTGTGCCACGGCCAATGAGTATCCCGCTGTCTTTTTTATACTTACGGATTTTTGCAGCCACGGTGCTTGCTGCGAGTGGCTTGTATGGCGTTGGTCGGCCTCCTGTATCGATTGTTTCTACGGCACTGGAAACAAGCGTGGTACCAATCGCTGCAAGGGTTTGCTGGTCTTTAAGTGCGGTATTGATGACGTTGGGTATCTCGCTCAGCTTAAACTTTGCTTCTTCAAGACCAACGATTTTAACGGTGATAAAATCTTTATAGCCACTCATGTAAACACCTCCTGCATTTTATCGAAATAGCTCCTCGTTTCTTTCATTGCTTCTTCTGGTTGGAGATTACTGGCTCTAATTGATTTTTGCCGGTCAACAGGTAAAAGGAGAAAGAGGCGACGCTTTAGATTTTTGCTCATATCATCCCAGAATCCCCATTCTGCGGCTTGAATGATTTCGGTATCGAGTAACTTGACCGCGGGGGTTTTGTATTTTATGGTTTCGGCAGCAAAGCGCTTACTCATTATTTCAGAGTGCACTTTACTGTAGGTTTGCCAGGCTTCATCGTGACTCGGAAGGGGTTGGTACCGGTGCCCGCTGCAATAGGTTGTTTCTTTGCAGGATTTTAACCATTCTGGAAGTTCTGCTTGCGAAATACCTCCCTGATAAAGAGTTTCGGGGATGCCGGCATACGCGAGATCGCCCGTATACTTCTTGCCTTTGATTCTCTCGACCTCCAGCAAGGCCGCAATAATATCATCAGGTTTGGACTTTGTCAGGTATTTGTTTGCTTCAATTCCGGCTTCTTTTTCATTGGTTTTCCCGAGGGTTTCAACAGCGATGTATCGGACATCTTCGGCTTTTATTTTAAGCATCAGAGCGGTCATTTCCTCTTGTCGATGACTTCTGTCGCGGAGGATTTCGGTTAATTCGGCCATTGTTGTTGGTTTTTTACAGGTTTTTGTTTACAATTCTTTTGCGGGTGAACGAGTGCGGGTAATGCTGGCCAGTTCGTGGGAAAGGCTAAGGTCTTCCCTGACCCGCTTTTTTTATTCCAGGTTTTTCTGCAAAACCTCGAGCACTTTTCCCGTCATATAATCTGCTCTTGTCACCTCCACAGCATTCGATCCTTTTAGGATAATGGTTGACCTTATTTGTGCGTATTTCTCGAAAGCGAGTTGGATGCCTACGGCTATGTGTTCAAGTGATTCGTCGGCTACAATATCAATAGTCACATGAGAAATTTTTTGGCGAGCTGCTGTGCGGAAAGAGTTCCTTATACCATTTTCAATGGAGTTGTACTTTGTCGGGTCAGGCGTTTTAAGGTCTGAGATGTATTGTGTGCCATCTGTCTTGATAATGAGGAATTCAGGATTCTTTATGTTTTGCCCGAGCTGGTGCTGCAGTACTACTACGGAATAGTCGTTACTGAACAGCCGTTTTGCCGCATCAAGATTTGTTTTCAGGTCGGCTTTATCTGCTTTCGCATGTCGCACAACAAAGAGTCCACTGTTGGTATTGCTGGTAATGGTCTTGTAGTTGCTATCGGTCTTGTAGGTATCGTACAGCACAGCTTGTGCATCGCCTTGAATCTCAGCAAGCTTTTCAGTAATAAGGGTTTGTGTTGATACGGGAAGTTCAGGCATCTTTACGTTTAACCAGTCGGCGAAGTTCCCTACCTTATCGCCTATAAAATCAGCGTTTGCAAGGGTTGCCCGCATTTCAGCGGTGACGGTATCAGGGCCTTTGATACCTTTGCTCTCAGCTTGTCGAACGCTGATCGGGATGGCTCTGCACCGGCAGTTAAATCCAAGTGGTGGATAATATTCGCTATCACTTGCAAGGAAAATTTTTCCATCCAGCACCCGGTGGCTTTCACGGACTCGCTCATCATGCGCCGTGGTGTACTGCCAGTACGGGAACCTCTTGGATACTGTCTGCAGCTTTGCAAACTGTGCAGCTCCATAAGCCATTGCCGTTTCATTGCGGTAAATGGTTTCGGCCTTGAAGGAGTTAAGCTTGGTGACGCCCTGCTGCTCAAACACCTGGTCAACGGATTTCCGCCACTCCGCAAAACTGGTGCCGTTTCCGAGAGAGTAGCTGAGGCTCTCTTTGACTGCTTGTGATAATTCATCATCGGTAATGACTGCGCTGCAGAAGGCTTTGAACTTGTGGAAAGCCGCGGCATCCTTGTTGCCAAAGCGGAGGGTGATGTTCTTGGTTTCAAAGGTGGTGCCGTTGGTTTTGCTTAGCCAGTAATCGAAACTTTTCGCGCCTTTACTCCATGCGTTGTTTAACGCTTGTTCAATGGCTGTTGACCAGGCTTTGATAAATGCTTTATCGGGTGTTGGATTGAGAAGCTTTGCTTCGCTCTCTGTCAGTACTTTTTTTTTAAACCTTCAATCGCGTTGAAGAGGGGCTGCATGTTGTAGCCGCTTTCGAAGGTCTGCACAGGTTTTGGAGCAAGAGCAGTAACCTCGAAGTCACCTTCTTCGTAGCCTCGCTTGGCAAGCAGCTGCGGGCTTGGCTTTTTGCCGGTGGCATTACTGTAAATCTGATCAATCTCAGCCTGTTCTTTGTCGCTTTTGGGGGCTTTATAGAGATAAAAAGCGACTTCTTCGGCGGCGTCGCCGGGGAAGGTGTTTACTTCATCCATCCATTTTATGGCCTGATTGATAGCCTGTTCCGGCAGTTCCTTTCCGGATTCAAGGGCATCATCTTGAATGTCCTGCCCGGTCTTGCTGCTGGCATAGCTGCCTACGCCAGTTAGAGAGGCGGCCAAATCGCTGCCAAGCCAAAGCATATTGATGGTTGAGCGGCAACTGTGCTTGAAAACCTCATACGCTTCGCTGGTGCTTGTCCTGCCTTTGTTTTCATTCTTCTCGATGCGGGTACCTTCCTCAATAACTGCCACCGCCGCATTGCGGAGCCTCCGCAGTGCAAGCTCTACCTTGTCTTTGTAGGCGTTGTCGCTGCCGGGTGGAACCCATCCCATCCAGTGGTCACGGCCATCGTCTTCGAGAAATCCAAGGTGGTATTCGAAGTTTGCGGCGAGTCCTTTGCTGTACCAGTAGGCTTCGTCAAGGAGGCCATTCCCGTAGGGGTTTTTGTAGGAGGCTTCATGCTGGATAACGATGAATTTGCGGGGGTAGACGTCATCGACTCTTATGCCTTCAGGCGTAGCCCTTGAAATCAGCAGCAACTCATTCGCTAAGTTAAAGCGAAACCATTCGCGGGGTTTTTCAACCAGATCGGTGATGAGGCTGTATTTTCCTACTGTCGACCACTTGGCTTCAAGTACAGTATACCCAAAATCACGAGCGCTGACTGCTGCTGGAATAATGCTGTTGAGGTTCATGTCGCGGCAAACGCTTTTCACAAATGCAGCTCGTTCTCCCCTTTGTGTAACGCGGGAAACATCCCATTCCAGCTTTTTTATGCCATCACGGAAGCGCCTTGAAACTGCGGCTATGTCAGGCTGTTTGAGTGTTGTTTCGAATACGTCAATGGTTTTTACAATGCTCTTGAGCACCTTGCTTGGATGCGGGAGTAGCTTGGTAACATCGATCAAGCCTTCGGCCAGCGTCCGGATTGCGAGCTCTTCCTGTATGACTTTGGTGGTGCTGATCTTAGGTTTCATAGGAATCTCATTGATTGTGCCCGAAAAGAGTTGTCGTATCCCTCAAGCAGGGCTTCCATACGCTCTTTGCGGTCGGGTAGTTTACTGGTGGTCTTTATGGCGTCCGGTATGTCGGTTGCCGCATTTCCGGTGGCGTGGTCAGCAAGAGAAATCGCTGTATAGTAATCACCGTGTGAGTTCGGGTCGGTGTCGTTCACCTTTGCGACGTATCGGACGTTCCCGGCATCGGTGGTTTCTTTGCGGATGCTGTGAAAATCGTCACGAACGGTATCGCTGATGGGGATTTTAAGCAGGCGGTCTGTCAGTCCCTGGTAGACGGAATAAGCCATCTTTTCTTTGAGCACCAGGTTAAAATCGATCTTTTCGACCAGGTACGGCCCGAAATCCTGCTGCAGGCGTTCGACGGTTTCACGGCCCATACCCCGGTTATCGACACAGGCCCGGCGGAACCGGTCGGTTCTGATCCAGATCCTTGCACAGTCCTGCTGCACCTGAAACCGCATTTTCTCAAGCGCTGCGAGTGCGCGGATAAACTTGATGCCTGCAAATTCTTCGATCAGGCAGAGCACGGTATAGTTGATGTCGCGGCCAATATCCATGCCGATATAAAACTTTCCAAGACCGTCAGATTTTATCAGTAAGGCGATTTTCTCAAACCATTTCTGTGCCTCCTGTTCTTGCGTTGCTCCGCTGAACTTCTGGATATCGTCGTAGAGGACGCCGTCCATTTCAGCGGCGATAAGAAGATCATAGCTGAAGAATGCGCCTGCTTCGTCTTCAGGGATACAGCAGTACTCCTGTTTCCACCGGCGTTGCCCTTCTTCGCGTTCGAGGTTTGCAAGCCACTCACGGCGTTCTTCTTCAGTAAACGGCCGTTTATAGATTTTTTCCAAGAGGCCATCGGCCACTGCCCGTTGTATCGGAATCGAGATAAGGTTCCAGTCCGCTCCAAGGTCGCCTTTCTTGAACTTCTTGATCAGCTTGTTGAACTCGGAATTGATGCCTTTATGGGTGCTGACAAATGAGAACGGGAACCTCCACATTCTGGAAGGCAGAATAGCATCGAGCATTTCGGGCTGCTGCTTGTGGATCGCGAACTCATCGGCGATTTTATAGCCTCGCCATCCTCTCATTGCATCAGCGTTGCTTGAAAGGGCGGTCACTTCCATTTTGTTCGGGAAGCGGATGTTGTAGGTGTTGACGGTCTCTTCTTCTTCGGTGGCGGAGTTGAACACCTTGATTTCGTCTTCGTAGGTGGCGTCAATTGCGCTCTTGATCATCCGGTCGAGCTTTGCCCATGCGGAACAGTCCTGAATAAACTGTTTGGCGAGGATCCTTGTCTTGGTGGCGAAGAATGTCGGGTACCGGCCTTCCCTGCCTGTCCATTTATAGGACTTGTATGCGAGTGCCCAGCTGAGACCCTCCTGCCGTCCTTTCTCCACCAGCTGCGCGATGTGCTCATCACGGATAACATCGATCTGGTAAGGCATAAAAACCTTTTCCTCGATGATGGTGGCGGTGCGAGGGAGTTCCTCTGGATGTATCGGTTTTTTAACCAAGACCGAGCTGCATTAAGGTTTTTTGCATTTCCTGCATAACGTCTTCGAACCGGGTTGCGGCTTTTTCTTTATCAACTTCGTCCTGTTTCTGTGGGGCTGACGACTCTTCATAGCTCTGCAGCTTGAGCAGTAACGGGGCCATCTTGCTGATAAAGAAGAGCTGAGACTGGCTTGGCACTTCGCCATTTTCTACACTTTCGATGGCTTTATCGGTCAGTGTCTGAACAAGTTTGTAGAGCTTCTCGCTGGTCTTGCTGGTTGCCTCAACGAAGCTCCCACGGCGTTCTGACCAGTTCCCCTCGTTTGCCCAATACCGGACGGTGCGCTCAGCGACGCCCAGGCGTTCAGCGATATCAGCCTGGCCAAGATGTTCCTGCACGTACAGCCGTTCAGCTTCGCTGTAAAGCTCTGCTTTCTTAGCCATAAAGCTCTTCGTTAAGGTCGTTTGCCTGCTTCTTGAGGGTGCGCAACTGAAGGACGTACTCTTTTAAATCTTTTGCTGCCTGAGAGATGAGCTCGACTTCCAGCCCTGCAAGGTCATTCTTGGAGTAGGTTTTCATGCTGATAATGAGAATGGCCCCGTCGGCCTGAGCTTCAAGTGTTGTGATTTTGTGACGCAGCTGTTCAAGCTGGCCAAGTTTGAGGTCGCGGATATGGCTCATTGGTTATGGTTCTTCTGTTCGAGTAGTGCTCTGAAATGGTCGAAGCAAGGGTTTTTGGAATGCTCGTCGTGCTTATTGAAGAGGTCTCGAAATGCCTGGTCGTAATGAATTTGCATTGTCTTGATACGTTCGACCAGCTGGGTGATGGCGTGGATCTGTTCACGGCTGTCTTTCATTACATCGGTCAGGATTGAGAAATTCTTTTCGATCAAACTGGTAAGCATCATTTTATCACCAGCATCTTTTTGTTCGCGGATCTTGAATTCTTCTGTCCAGTGGAGTTGCTCGGTTTTAATCCAATGCCTGGTTACGGTAGAAAAGATGATAAGCGCTCCAAAGAGCAGTACCGCAATACCGAGTTGTAACGCGAGTTCAACAAATCCTTGTGGTACTACTTCTGTCATAATGATGGGTTATGTGTTTTTGATACTGATCCAAGGTAGCCTTGATATTTGGCAGAGTCCTATAGATCGCTTTCCAGAAGAGTTTTCCCGGAAATGGAACATGCAAGTTTTGCCGATTGAGGGGGATATGTTGCAAGTAATCAAGGGAGCTATTGAGACGCTGCCGCTCCGCAGCACTGAGTCTTTATCACCAAATGATTACCGATGCATGGAATTTAAACGCCACAAAATATTTGCCTCCGGAGTGCATAAGAATGAAAACTCACCGGTTTGGCCTAAAGCAAAGGTGCTTGGTGTCTTTGAGTCAACTAAGGCCAATAGCCCGCTGAAAATCCCGTACACTTACCGTCACCCGCAGAACAACCTGCCGGTGCTTGGCTACGCTGACAGAAACAGTGTCGAGGTGTTTGAGGAAGATGACCGCACTTATTTGACCGCTCAGCCGCTTGACTTTGCAAAGGACTGGATCGCCGGGCTGAAGAAGGCTGGCTGTGATAAGGTATCGATCGGCCTCGGAAGACTTGGTGAGATTGTCCACATCGGCTTTACGGATAACCCGGCGGTGGTTGGCCTTGGAGCCGCGTTTGAAGCTTCGAACAATGTTCCGGCCGTCTATACCGAAGAGGTTGAGTTTGAAGCCTCGGATCTCGGTACCCCGGTTGAAGGGTTCGACATCAGCTGGAAATGGCAGCTGCAGAGCTGGATGCAAGATGTTGCTGGCTTGTTCCAAAAAATGCGAGACAAAGAGATTGAAGCAAACGGTATCGATGCGGCAGAAAAGTTCCTGCCATCTTACGTGATGGACTTCCTCAAGCTTGAGATTCCAGTTACTGACAACAACACAACCCAATTTGAAACTGATATGAGCAGAGAAGAAAAAGAAGAGCTTGAACGGCTCCGGACGGAGAATGCGGCACTCTTGCAGTCGCAGAGTGATACTGAATCATTGAAGGTGCAGACAGAGATCCTTGGGTTCTGTGCTAAGCACCAGTCGGTGATTACGCCAAAGATCAAAGACCAGATTGTTGGAATACTCACGGATTTGCACGGTGCCCAGCCACGGCATTTTGAGGTTGATGGGGCCACGGTTGAGAAATCGAGCTTTGACGTGCTCAAGGAGCTGTTTTCCGGCGCAAAGCCTCAAATCGTTTTTGAGGAGGTGGCAACGAATGAGGAAGCACCGGAAGGTGCGCCTTCTACGGCTGACCCAGTACTTGACGCTTTAACGGAGCAGTTCGAGGCTGCAAAAACAGGTAAGTAATAGAAATTTTCAACAACACAAACGATACGACACATGTTACTCTATGAAGTTTCTGGCGGTGATGAACTTACCCGGCTTGTTCTTGATAATGTTCGGTTAACAGCTCCTTTGCTGGATTATATCCACTTCTTTTATCAGCCTGGTGGGTCGGCGTTAATAAGGAATGATGCTGATGTTAATACTGCGGCTCTGTTCCGTGCTGTGGCAAATGATTTTGCATCCAAGGTTGATAGTGCTCCTTCCTATGCAACATACGCGCTGAAAATCCTTGGTAAAACAATGCGTCTTGACAGGGCTTACGAAGAGCGTGGCGGAGATATCCCAAGTGAGATGAAGCGTGAGCTTACGGCTTTCGGCCAGACGCTTGGTCGCAATATCAACGAGTATCTGATTACTGGCGATAGTACACTTACTCCGGCACAGTTCAACGGTATGAAGAAAACGGTTGCCGCTCTTAATGCCAGCCAGACCTTGACCGATACAGGCGTAAACGGGTTCCAGGTTACTGCCGGTATCAGTGATACCGCGGTATCGAGCCAGCAGAGGTTCAAAGAGATGCTGCAGGTGCTGATTGCTTCAGTGACTGGTGGGGCTCAAGGGATTGTTATGAATAGCCGGGTATGGTCGAGACTCTCTTCGATCGCGGCTGATGAATGCGATTCAACTATTGACCAGTTTGGTCGTAGAATCACCACGTTCAGCGGTATTCCTGTTATCTGGGCTGGATTCAAGTATGACGGAACAGAGATCCTGCCTTTGACGGAGACCAAGGGTACCAGCACTGACTGTACGAGCATTTACGCATTCCGATCCGCTGAACAGGGATATTTCTCCCTGATGACCACAAGGAATGGTTTGAAGGTATATCCAATGATTATGAATGGAAACTTCTTTGAGCAGACGGTTGAGTTGCAGGCAGATTCGCAGTCGTTGAATATCCGGTCTCTTGCTGTGTTACCGGGCGTGAGACTTGCTTGATGCTGTACGTTGACCTTACCTATCTGCAAGGGGTAATGCCCCTGCAGAAGATTATTGAGTGCTGTGATGATTATGGTTCTGGTACTATGGACACTGCAGCAACGGCAAACCTCACGGCGGCAAATACAGCGGCAGTCGCTGATATCCACCTCTACTGCCGTGGGCTCTACACCTTGCCTTTCAGTCCGGTTCCGGATGAGATCAAGGAGCTGACAGCACAGCTGATGAAGTACCACCTGTATGCCAGGCGAATGGCTGATGAGATATCTGACGCAATGACGCAGCTCTATAAGAGGTTGATGGAAAAGCTGAAAGGAATTACGGAGAACACGTTCAGGATTGATACTGGAACAGATACAATTGCTGAGGCGCAGGGGCCAAGGGTGAATTATACAAGGCGGCGGTTTCTCCAGGGGTTTACCGGTGGATTACTGGATGATGATTATCCCCGGATTGGACTTGATCAAGACGAGCCATAAACGGCTCAGGACGGATTTTTCTGGTTGATGTGCGTCAATGTTCGTCTCTATGGGAGATAATGGCCGCTAAAGTACCATTTAACGCGATTTAACGGGGTTGCGCCTGTAAATGATAACTGATTTCTAAGAATGCCAGTATTCAGCACAAAATCAAAGGAAAAATTAGCCACTGCCGACCCTCGGCTGCAGCGGTTATTCAATGAGGTTATTCACTATTTCGATTGCGTGATTCTGTGTGGGAACAGGACAAAGGCGGAACAGGATGCAGCTGTAGAGGCCGGGAACTCGAAGACTCCGTTTCCGCAGAGCAAACATAACTCTGACCCAAGTAAGGCCGTTGATGCCGGGCCGTTCGAAAGAAAGGAAGCGCCCATTGACTGGAAAGATCGTGAAAGGCTTACGCTGTTTGCAGGGGTTGTGCTTGCTGTTTCTGAAATCCGGGGGATTCATATTCGGTGGGGCGGTGACTGGGATGGGGATACAGAGCTGAAAGATAATTCTTTTGACGATCTAGTTCATTTCGAGCTGGTCGATTAACTACAACAACAATAAAAACGGAGACCGTTATGTCGAATGTAATTGAAACCACCGTAGCCTCTTTTCTTGAGACTGCAATTAAGGCAATGTTGACGTATGTGCCTGATGAAAAGGTTGATGCAGCTGCCGATTCAGTGCTTGACAAGCTTCAGGAACTTGTTGATAGCACGGCAACACCGATTGATGATGCCGTCATCGAACCTATCCTTGCGAAGGTTCGCTCTGCTTTCCATATCCCTGGCTGATCATGTGGGCGACACTTTTGGCAGTGGTGAGTGCGGTCTTTTCCCGCCTCACCAGCTTGCTGGGTACGGTAGCGAAAGAAACTGCCGTTGAGGTGATTAAGGAGGCTCAAAAGACTCCTGAGTACAGCGCTACAACAAAGGCGGTATCGGTGGCTCCTCTTGCAGAAAAGACGCGTGTTGTGGAAACAATTAAAAACTCAAAGCTATGGGACGCACTGCACAAAAAGTAATCCTTATGGCGTCAGTTTTGCTGATGCTTGGTGGATGCAGTCTTCTTCCATCGGTGAAATCGACCGAGCTGACTTTTGCCGGTACTGATGTGATGTTTCGGGGCGTTGAGCAGATCACTACCAGTGTTGAGTATTACGATGAGACGGCAAAAGCGGTGAAGGTGAAAAAAGCCAAGATTGATCCGCCGTTCTGGATTGTCTCTGAAAAGTTTCTGAATGACAAGATTGGTGGCGGATCAGGACCGGCGCAAGCTTTAGCTGCAACTCCAAAAGAGGGGGAATAAATGCCAGGCAGTATAACAGATATCGAGGATGCTCTTAAAGCCCGGCTTGGCGCAGTGATTCCCGGTGTGCCAAATCTGGTTAAGGTGATGCCGAAAGCTGATGGATCAACTGTTGAGGTACCAGTAAAGATTGAATCGTACCCTCGCCAGCCCTCTGAGCAGATCCTTGTTGCTCTGGCATCGAACGGGGCGGTTGTGGTGCGCTATACAGGGTCGAAGTATACCCCTAAGCGGGTGGTTGGAAGCATTACGGTGCAGGATCGAACGATGATGTACGAATGCCTGGTGTTTTCCGATTCGTTGCAGGCAAGGGATACCGGGACTGGCATTTATGAGCTGCTTGACCTTGCAGCATTGCGGCTGATCGGGTATAAGCCTGCTGGTTGTGTAGACGGCATTGAGCTGGTGCAGGACGATTATGTGGAAGAGCGAAAAGGGTCGTGGACGTACGGGATTCTGGTGAATGTAAAAACGCAGATTCAAAAGGCTGCCTGATGTATCACGTTCAAACGCAGATTTTTGACCGAGCTGTAACCATTTTAACGGGGCTCGACACGACAGGAACTACGGTTTTCCGATCGCGTTTGCACCCCCTCACTCCGGAGACGATGCCGGGGCTCTGTATATCGCTTGGATCTGAGGGCAATATCGGCGGAACAACGGACGGCACTTCAAAGGCTGTAAAGCTGAACCTTGGTGTCGTTGTTGAGGGTGATGATACCATGGTGACAGGACGTGCATTTGCGGAAATCGAAGCGGCGTTATATACCGATAATGCAGGTGGTCGGTTTTTTAATAGGCTGGCTTATAACCTGGTTTATGTTGGGTCTGACCGGCAGCATGTAACCTCTACGGCAGTGCGGCATACAAGGCTGGATATTGTGTATAGAGTTGAATATCAAACCGAAGACGGCGACGCTGAAACAGCGTGCTGATAACCACAACGGAGGGAGTGATGGCGGAAGAAGCGAAAGATAAAACAGTAAGGCTGGTGAACCCGCAGGGAGTTGAAGAAGACGTTTGGGATTTCCCGGGACATCCAGACCGGTTGTTGACCGTCGGTTGGTCGCTGCCGGTACAACTGAAGCCAGCTGATACGAAATTGATAACAATAAAACATGATAAGGAGAACTAAACGATGTCGATCCTTGGTAAAAATGCAAAACTCGGACTTGGTGCAACACCGAACTATATCGCCAGCATTCGATCGATCGAATGGGATGAGGGCGACGTAAATCTTGTTGAGAGCGAGCTGCTGGACGAAGATCCTCCAGTACAATACACGACAGCAAAGGGATCAGGAACGATAAACGTGACTGTTGAGAAGAAAACGGGTGACACGAATGGACAGATGGCTCTGGTAACAGCATATGCCGCAAGAACTAGCCTGCTGTTTACCCTTGCTCCTGAAGGAACGACAGCTGGATCTCCGAAAATCACCGGGACGATTTTTGTGCAGAGTATGGGCAAAGAAACGTATGACAAGAAAACCCTTGTGACCAAAAATATCGTGCTGAAAGTGTCGGGTGCTTTTACTGCTGGCGTATTCCCGTAAAAGGGATGCAGTGAACCACCATTAAATGGACGTTTAACAATAAATAAAAAAGAAAGTTATGGGACTCAGACTGATTGAGAAAATTGCAGGTATTTATGATAGCCTGCCATTGAGAAGTTTTACTGTAAAAGAATGGGGAAATGAAAAAATCTTCTTCAAGCCGGTAACTGGCGAGGAGTATGATGCTGTCAATAACCTGCTTCCAGAGAAAGCAACGGGTCCACATAATAACGCGCAGGTTGTTATCAGCAAAGCTCTTGACGAAAATGGGGCCCGGGTGTTTAAGGATGAAGATATTGAGACGTTGCTTAAGAAGGGATTCATCGAGACTACGGGCAATATATCGAGCGCCATGATGAAGGTGGTTGACCCGGAAGCAGCTGAGGGAAACTAAGAGACCAGCCAGACCTTTTTTTCTGGTTCTGGCTGGCTGAAAAGTTAGGTGGCCGAAGCGTGGCGGAGTGGAAGGCGGTGATGAGTATGGATGAGTTTGTTTACTGGAAGGAGTTTTATCCTATCAAACAGGAACTTGAAAAAGCAGCAGAGTAAGTATGGCCGTATCATCAGAGGACATCAAACTAAAAGTAGTTATTGACACGGAAGGTGCTGATTTATCAGGGCTCAACCAGGTCGATACAGGCTTAACGGCTCTCGGGCAATCTGGAGAATCGGCGATTAACCGGATTACTGCTGCGGTGTCATCGCTGAACAGTCAGGGGGCCTCTGTTGCGTCCACTGGTGATGGCCTGAAAAGTGTTACATCGGCTGCGAGTTCGACGGAAAGCTCATTAAACTCTCTTGGTAAACAGCTCGCAGAGGTACACTCTCAGTTCACAAACTTAAAGGTCGGAACAGAGGCTTTCGATGCCTTGAAGACAAAATCTCAGGATCTGCAGGCGCAAATATCGCAACTCAAAAACACCTCCGACAATCTCATTTCGCCGGCAACGGTAACAAATACCAAGGCACTTAACAGTGCGCTTGTTGATGTAAGCCGTGTTATCTCTGATATGCCTTATGGCATGCAGGGCATCGCTAATAATTTGCAGCAGCTCCCGGGTTCATTTTCGCGTTTGAGGGCCGAAGCAGACGCTACAGGCCAATCAATGACATCCATGCTTGTCCAGGGGGTAATGAGCCCTATGGGTGCCGGTATCGCCGTTGCGGCTGTTACAGCGATGTGGGTAGCCTGGGATATGTATGGGGCTAAAGTTTCAAATGCGTTAGGTATCGCGGGAGAGGCTGTCGTAAAACTTGATCAGCAGCTAGTGTCCTGTTTGGTTAGTTCATTACAGTAATAGCAAGACTATCTTTAGCCTTTTGAACAGATGCCAAAATCGCATTAGCACTTTTCGTCCATCTGAATGGCTTTGCGTGTTTTGTGTTATGGA
>Ga0208872_1000244_pt1 | contig 46862 bp, 40 predicted proteins | sample CryBogCBH12Aug08_FD_185508 | JGI IMG/M metagenome (GOLD analysis project Ga0208872, IMG submission 185508) | Freshwater microbial communities from Crystal Bog, Wisconsin, USA - CBH12Aug08 (SPAdes) | ecosystem: Environmental > Aquatic > Freshwater > Lake | place: Crystal Bog, Wisconsin, USA...
GAACATGGGAGGGCGGGGAGGGTTGGGAGGGTCTGTGAGTCGCTGGAATTTTGAGGTAAAGTGAAAAACGCAACAGTTCGAAGTGTTAAAAAAAAACTAGGCCCAACCGGATCCACTAAAAAAAAACACATACACTTTGGCTTCAGCAAGAGCAGAGTGCCACCGATTTCCAGGGCCTCCCATCCCTCCCAGATCACGTCCCCTCATTTCGGAGGAGTAATTATAAAATCTCAACGTTTCAAAAGATTTAAAACTAGGCCCAAGCGGTTCCACTTTAAAAAAACACCTACACTTTGGTTTCAACAAGAGCAGAGTGCCACTGATTTCCAAGGCCTCCCGTCCCTCCCGTGAACACGTTACTTTTAGGCCAAAACAGTAATACAAGTGATCACGTAACCTTAGGCCTTTACGCTGTCCTAGTGATCCCTGAGGTCTAGTCAAATATATTTAAAAGAAAAAAAAATTTGCAACCAGAAATAGATTTTTTTCAAGCATAAAAGAAAATCGAAGAACAGAGAGACTGCAAAGTAACACCCACACCACGCTTAGGCTACAGAGCTATGCTAACCTACACACGTGCATTTCCTGACAACAGGCGTGCTCTTTGGCATTTGGTGGATTATCTTCAACGTGATGCAGCTGCTAAAGGAGCACTTAGCAATCCACCTAAGAAATTTGGTAGTTTTTGGAATAACCTTGACACCATTATGGAGAACAAAGGCAAAGTCTTTATTGCTAATAATTCGCGTGGTAAGATGGTTGGATTTATGGTGCTTGCCCGTGATTTGATACTTGATGATGAAGAGGGCTTTTCGTTTGGAGGAACATTGTCTTTAGAGATTTTTGAAGTACTTCCAAGGTACAGAAACAAGGGCTTTGGAAAGGAAATGCTTGAATGGCTCAAGACCAAGGCAGCTGCAACTGGATTTAACCGTATCAAAGTCACTCCAGCCAATAGTAGCGAAAATTTCTGGAAAAGGCTTGGATTTTCTGAGTATCCTGGTGATGGACTAATGCTTTGTATTGCTTAAGTATGTACTCTTCAGAGGATTGAAACCCCACCTAGGTCTCATCATCATATGGCTTCTTGGCAATGATGTGAAGCTTATTTGCATAGGTGCTATGACTAGCTTATGGCAATGTCATGAGCCAGCTAATAAATCAAGATTTGAAACTTCTCATAGTGTTGCAGTTTGAGCCATTTTAAAATGGTTTTTTTTTTTGGGTATTCCCCAAATAGAACAAGTGTATATAAAAACACTCTTACAGCCCCTTTTGCTATACAAATGCAATCGCTCAACGACTATTGCTTTCAAGGTGAGGGTGAGGGTGATAGCTCTAAGTCCTTGGCAGTATATTCTTTTCCTTCTTTTTCTGCCTTTGACATTGCCAACATGGGCGTCCAAATAGCCCTTGATGCCTTCACAATGCTCAGCATTATTGCTGTTGGTGCCATGCTCACCATCCTGAGCGCACCTATCCTCTTTTTCTTGAAATGAAGCAGAGACTAGTACTAGTAGCGTATCAGCAAAGCTTGCTAGGTACTAGCAGCTGTCTTTATCTCCATAGCTACATATAGAATCAGTAGTCAGCAGTGACCTCATATATAAATTGATATGGAGATAATGTAGCTTTAAAGACAAATAATAATGCAGCTCTTTGTTTTCTTGTTGTGCGTCCTTGCATCATCCTTTACAGAGGGTATATTCTTACCTCTGATGTATCCTATTGACATGTCAGATATTGCTCAAGAGTTTCTTTCCCCTCTGCATATTTACTGCTGTGGTAACGAATGGTCTATTAGAAACACTACCTCCTTCATGAAAAGTCACTTTCCACCACTGCGGAGAGCTCAGCCGCGTTTTGTGTATTCCTCCTTTTATCCACTTGGAAATAAATTGAAATGAGCTTCTTCAAGTATGGCCAAAAGGCTGAGGATTAAATCTGTTGGCTTTTGGAGCTTTAACCTTGTTTTAGTCTCACAGAAAGTATTTAAGAAATGAGACTAGAGAGGATAAAACATGAGTCAACCTATTGACAATAATGATAATCCAAGGTTTATACCTCTTGGGAATAGGCCATCAGAAGGGGGAAGAGCAGGACAAATAGAGAGAACTAGGCAACATTGGAGTGATCCGACAAGTCCATTGAATAATAATGAGCGTCCTACGCCACTGTTATGGAGAAATGGCCGTGAGCGTGTTTTCACACGTAATTCTGCAGCTAACCAAAGATTATACAGCGATGAACGGCAGGTTATATCCGAATTCGATGCAGAAATGGCCTCAATTGTAGCTTTCGTGATTGAAAATGGTATACCCCGTATAATAAGAGCAGGAGAAACAATAAATGACGAAACAGTTGCCCAATGGATTCGGGATCAGGTGGAGAGATGCATAGGGATCAGAACCCACTCATTGTTAAATACTGAGAATGTTCTACATGCGTGCAAGGCAAGGGTGGAAGAAATGCTCCCCCTTTTCAACCACACAAATGAAGAAAGAGCAAGAATGGCAGCTGCAGACATTGAGTGGGCTAGGGCAAGAGATTCAATAGCACATTTCGGTGGACATGCCTTCGCAGACTACGCTCAGGCAGTATATGACAGGCCAAGAGCAACGGTAAGCGGCTTGGTCGGAGCCCCTGGGGCTGCTTTGAAGTATACCAATAGTGGTATTGCCACTGCTCTGCGTACTATGGGTAGTGCTTTGGATAGAATGTTAGGGGCATATAAACACGATCGTCCTGTGCTTGAAAACCCCCGCCCTGCTCAAAGACCTAGAATAAATGGCCTATATCCAAATTATGGTGAGCTGCAAATACCGCCTTTTGATCTTGGACCAGATGAAGACTTAAGTTGGTTGCCCTATAATGAGCAACGAAGGTATCTCAATCCTTTCTTTTTCGGCCATGGGAGTGGTTAAATCTTACAGCTAAAGAGCTCAAAGATAATTTCATTTTCAATGTGCTACATTATAAGAATGGACTTAAGGCATATGGTCTTGAGCCATAAATTAAATTCATTGAAAACATTCCCTAGTAGTAAGCTTAAAAATAGATGATGTCACTACACTGCACAGGCTGTATGTATGCCTAGCTTTAAAAACTATACCAAGGCTCAAGGATATGGATCAGAGCGATGGCTCCCTGCGGGTCCAGAGAAGGCTCGTAGAGCATAATCACTCCGAGGCCGTGAAGCCCTGCCTTCCAACATAAACTTTTGTGTATGCCAGGGGGGCAGCCAAGGTGGACGTGCGTTAAATTCAACAGCATTATCTGCTACAGCCCATTCTCCCCTTGGATCTACTGCATATTCTTTGCGAAGTTCTGGTCGAGGTGGCATGCTCACTTGTCTAAAGAATTGTGCTGACCCTGGATGATTACGAATTGGTTGCAAGGGAACAGTTTCACTGAGAACAGCATCCAGTGTTGCTGCCTGTGGTATTGGCATGCTTTCAAAGTTAAATGGGGTAACTGGAGTCATATGTGCTTCGTTTTCTGTTAAGCCTAGCGCAGTTGCATGCCTTGCTGCCTTGTCATCATATAGCCACGTTCTTTCGAATGGGATGCCTAAGTATCCAGAAATCTTTCTGAGATCCTTGGCTGCATCCGCCGTAATGATCACTGGGGCAGCATAAGGTAAACCAAGAACCACAGAGGCTGCCCATGTAATGACCCCCACCCTATCAAGTTGTGCCTTTAATGTAGGTTTTAGTCCTTCATCACCTAGGCCCTCTGTTAATTCCCTCACTTGGTCATACAAGTAGGTCAATGTAGTGTTTTCAATTGGACCCATTGCATGGAACCTAATGTTTGCAGGATCCAAATACAAACTGCTGATATAGCTATAAAAGGGTGCTAAAAACCTAGTCAATATCCCAGCTTTAGCTGTGTAAAAGTAGATTAACGTATTTGGTACTGCACGTCGGATTTGGGTGATTGCTTCTATCATCCTAGGGTTGAGTAACAGAGTAGCTATATCAAAGATTTTTTTAGTTGTGATGTATTTGGGTTCTGAATGTACCAAGTGCTCAGTATAATTGGCTATGCGTAGGATGTCAAAGGTATCCTCTCCAAATGCACTGCATTGGTCTATGTCCAGAAAAATTACGTTGGCTTCATTATTCTGAGCTCTTTCCAAAAGCATACTTGGATCTGTAACTCCCAGAAGATATTCCCTCAATCTTCTTTGATCCTCTTCCATTTGCCTAGCGACAAGGTCTCTATCACTTTGATGCTGATATGTGAGTGTTCTCCTTTCTCCACTATAATCCATGTTTTTGTGAAATTAAGATTCTGAAGTCCTTATATACCATACACTCTCTCTTCAACACATTTTTTTTCTCTTTGTATTTTTAATCGTTAGGAGTACTGGAAGCAAGAGGTCCAATAAATAAACCACCAACATACTGATCGGTCTTGAATGGCACATTGAAGTTGATAAGGACGTCTCTTGGCTTATTATCAAACATGAAAAATAGTGTCAGACGTCTTCTACCACCTGTATTTGCACCACCGCGGTGCATAACATCCCCTTTCCATAGCTTTGGGCCTGGGAAGGTCTTAAAGGATGACTCATTTTCGCCGAACTCAGTTTGACCTTGATCAGGATAATTGGTGACAGGTACTGCTGCAATCGAAAAGGTGAATCTGTCCTCTTCTATTCCATCGGCATGCCATAGTTGTGCCATTGCTCCAGGTTCCACAACGCCAAGTGTTACATGCACATATTTTTTATCCATTCCAGATGCAATATGGGCTGAGCGTATCACATAAGGGAGGAGATCAGTGACCACTTTGTCCACCTGTTTGCATGTATCTAAATCATTTTTCAGTATACCATTGAAAGCCTTATGTGATCTTCCTGAACCATGGAGCATAGCATGCAGAATTCCCATGGGTATCTCCCATCGCTTCCTCATCTCCACTTTCTTCCTGTCAATCTCCAAACCATGCCAGGTTGATTTACCAAGTATTTCTTTGTTAACAAGACTTGCAAATCTGATGAAGAGCTCACATTGTTCCTCGTTGACTGGGGGTATATTCTCCAGCGCATAGACTCCAGGCATCAATTCAAAGTCCTTCTTCTCTGACACAGAGTGCCTGGGTCTTAGATTCGGAGGATTAACATAAGTGTCCCAGTTCGGACGATTTCTTTTATTAGAGCCTTTGACCAGAGGTTTGAGGCCTGGACAGATGAAGCCATTGCCACAGCTCTGAGCACTACATCTGCATGGTTTCACGTAGGCATCTTGGCCCTTAGTCTTCAGCTTTTCCACAATCTGTTCGCATCGGGCAATGGGCATGGGATAATCGCACCCATAATAATAAGTGAGTGGCGAGTCCTGCGGTATGGTCCCACGAGCATATAGCACAAGCACTGGGATCCTGGCCCCAGATGTAGTATAGGACCTCAAAATGCAGTTTCCGCCTGCACATGAGTGGCTAGCGTACTCTGCTCTCTCAACTTTAGGGCCAAAAGTATGGATACTATCGTCCTCAATGTGCCCCTTGAGTAAAATCTCACCATCGCCATCTGGTTCTGTTGTGAGATCGATCGTGTGCATATCGAAATCAGCTATATCAGGATTGCCTTTGTTATAGGCTACGCGGTTTCCCGCACGAAGTTGCGCCTTCTGTGTATTGTCTGTACATAGTGAGAGAACGCCGCTGTAAATAGCAAATGGCACCTCCCTATCTTCAGCATCCATTTCTTCTCCACAGAAAAAACTCTCTCTCCTTTCATCATATGTGATCTTGTAGCGATTTCTATTTTGAGCACATTCCTGTTGCAATTCCTTGAGCCATTGGCTATCGACTGTATCATTGATCTTTTGGCGTATTTCTGAAGTAAATATCCCAGGCTCGAATCTGTATAGCGTTGTCATGAATCAAGAAGCCTACATGCCTGCGCTTTAAATAGGCTATAATGCTGGTGTATCATTATCTTCCTGAGTATGCATTCCAATCCAAGCACGTGTCTTTGATGATATCTTCCTGAGTATGCATTCCAATCAAAGCATGTGTCTTTGATGATATCTTTCTGAGTATGCATTCCAATCAAAGCATGTGTCTTTGATGATATCTTTCTGAGTATGCATTCCAATCAAAGCACGTGTCTTTGATGATATCTTTCTGAGTATGCATTCCAATCAAAGCACGTGTCTTTGATGATATCTTTCTGAGTATGCATTCCAATCAAAGCATGTGTCTTTGATGATATCTTTCTGAGTATGCATTCCAATCAAAGCATGTGTCTTTGATGATATCTTTCTGAGTATGCATTCCAATCAAAGCATGTGTCTTTGACGATAAACAGCTCAATGCCTAGCTTATTGGCTGCACGAAAGCCCAAGAGCTCAGTCTCAGTCCTGTAGGAGACGCTCTGCAGTTGTACAGGAGGAGAGAAAAGTTCCTCTATGATATCAACAGTATCCATGTAGGGCGGCAAATGATGGGGGGTCACTCTCACTGTGAAGCGTATTTGCTGGCCATTAGAAAGAGCGTGTGTTGTGTAGGTCAAGGATGAGCATAGGTCGATGCCGGGTGGAAGAAGCAGAGGTTTGCAAAACACACAACCGGCACCCCTTTCTGCGATGGTGCACCAAAAAGGAGTAGGCACCTCACCATTATGACCCAGATGCTGGACAGATCCAGTCTTTAGCATACTCTCTCTGCAACTCATGCTTTGCTAAGCAATGAAGCTCACGCTTATATACTTTTCGTTTCATGCCTTAGCCAAGTAAGGCCTTCAAGGCACCGATAACATCAGCTACATTTGCACTTGTCTTGTACGATTGGATTATTACCATGCCACTATCTCTTCTCCCTACTAGCCCAACAGAACGCCTGTTCCATTCTTCTAGGCTATAGCCTTCGACAAAGTCAGGAACTACTAAAACATAACCATCGGAGCCTCCTTCAGGTGTCTTGACAATCAAACTCACAATGAGAGACTGCTCATAACGATTCCATAAACGCAAGCGTAGAATATTCAAAATGCCATCCTCATGAAAAGTGGGGGGCGAATCATATTGCATAACCCATGACGGTTCCCCTCTGATGAGATGCAGTAGCCATGCATCGCGAAACGCTACGCTTGCCATATTCCTCATTACAAGAGCAAGGTATCGCAAATCATCTCTGGTGTTTACTCCATAAATTTGTAGCTGAAGCTCACCGCTCTCGTTCAAGGTAACTTTATAATTATTGTGCAGGATGGCCATTTGTACATAAACGATTTCTTGAACAGATCGAATGTTTGTTACAGCAGTGAAGCATGTCGAATCCCAGCGTATCCTGATATAGGATTGAAATGGAATGTCCACTGGATTTTCTAAAGCTATTTCGAATTCTAGGGTATTGTCACTTGGTCCATTTTCATTGAGCCCCACTGTAAGAAAATTGGGCATGTCATCGTGCATTATAGGATACAGCACAATCTGGACGAATTCGGCCATGCGCTCTTTGGTTGCCATACCATGCAGGTTGACCATGCTACGATCCCCCACCTCTCTCATACTTACCGATGTATGCATGGATTTATTCATAGGAGCTTTTGCTCTTGATGCAAGGTACTACCTGGGCTATATCCAAGTTTAATCAAGTGATTGAAGTTATATACTCTTCTGATAATTAGTGACTGCTGTTTTATAATGACTGGTCACGTTACTAAAAGATTATATCATACTATAACATTGAACCATGACCATTATCATATCTCATAGGAGGTGGTAACCCATCTTTCGTTCTGAAATGTGATTTTCAACCAGATTCATCATCATGTTGCAAAGCTCCTAAGCTTTAGTTTCGTTTCCCGTATGGATGGTACTCGTAGAACGACTTGTGCCTCATTTTTTCACAAAAATGTTTGCTATCTTCCATCTTCTTCCAGCATTTATAGCACCTACCTTTTACCCATTCCTTTACTGCATGCATTACTGCAGGATACTCCTTCATTAAGCTACAATATTTGTCTCCGTTTGGATCACTTTTAAAAGAATAGATTCCCTTGATTCCAGCTAACCAAAGTAAATACTGTGGATTTAGACTTTGTAGTTCATCAAGTGTTTTGCCCTTGTACTCTCCAAAAGTTACTTTGATATTATTGTTCATTTATATAAATTTTATGAGACGATTCCTTTTAAATAGACTCTTAAGCCATGGGTGTGTACTAATAGATTTCGATTTACGATACATACAAACTTTTTTTTAGTGAAAGGCCAAATGCAGCAGCCCATCTTCCGTTATGATACCAATGCACAGGACTTTTGGACCATGGAGACCAGAGACCCCGGATACTCCTTTGGAGTGTTCAACCCCTTTGAACCACACGCCATCCAGTTTTTGCGACAGGTGGCTGCACTTGGCCCTGTGCGTGTGGCCTTTGGGCGAAAGGCCCTCTTCACCGAGTGGCAGTCCACCTGCATCATGATGGCCCAGGGCTTCAACACCTCAACATACCACTGCGAGATCCTATTTGGGCCAGCCAAGGCCACCAGTAGAGAGCAGTATGTTGTATTTGGTACCGGTGGTAGCCACCTGTCCTTTTACAACAGCACAATGGATCCAGGGTGTGATTGGTTTGAGCTCACCCATCTCCCATTCAGCAGCGCTGTAGACGTTCTGGACCTCGCTGTGGACATGGCACGTATGCGTGTTCCATATGACGACCATTTCTGGTTTAACGTCTTGGGGCATAGTGAAGATTACGACGCCGAGCGCCCTGAAACGTGGAAGGGCATGCATTGCAGCCAGATTGTGCTACTTTTACTCAGGCGGTGTATTGATCACGGAGTGCTACCACCCCCCAAAACAGACGAGCTCTTGCGTGTTTGCTCGCATACGTGCCTACCATCAGACCTTTTGCGCATGCTCTATGATGCATGGCCTCCTCCTTCTCTGCATGCATGAAAGCTGTATGCCTTTGTATGCATGGCCTCCTCCTTCTCTGCATGCATGAAAGCTGTATGCCTTTGTATGCTTTGACTACTCAAGGAATAAGCACATCCCATTTGACAGACCAAGCGACTTCGAAAGCTTTGTTGCAAGCTTTGATAGTAACCTAGGGGATATGCTTTCATGCGTAAGGAAAAGCGGGCTACCACCAGCTTTTCTGCCACTCATGCATGCCATATGCATATGCTTTAGTCTTGTAGTCCTTCACATTACACCCATCACAGCAAGGACATGGTAAGAATGTCCACGATGGCAAGGTGGTGAAATTGAAATCAAGCACGCATTCAGTCCACATGGGTGGACCCGTATTCTGTAGGCTGTACGCCATTTTTGATTGGTTCAGGCTCAGCTCTGTCCTCTGGACAGATTTCGTCATTGCACATTGGAGTGTTTCATCCCCTGGTTCAAGAGATGCAATTATGGCATTGATAACGGAATCGCATTTGTAATTCGGATCCAATAATTCTGAGGGTTGGCTCCACCATGGCGTCTGACACACCGTGAAGGCCCCATTGAATTGTACAAGCAAAGGGGTGGGGTCGCGAATCAAATGCACATCCGTGTCAAGGTATAGCCCACCAAACCTATGCACCACGTGGTATCTGACAATGTCTGATATCCATGCAGGGGTGGAGATTCGCTCCAGTAGCTGAACCAGCTCAGGAAAATGGAGAACAATTTCATCCCTGGTCCAAAAATAGACAACAACAGGATTCATGGCTTGCTGCCAAGCTAAGACAGTCTGCAATGCCCTAATCTCTTTAGCATCCCATTTTCTAGGACCAAGATTGGGTTGAATCCAAACAAAGTGAATGTTGATAGGCTTCCCAACCTCTGACCGTGTCTGCTTCGCTGTGTTGCTATTTTCCATTGCTTGATGCAGAATCCGAGCATCCTGTGCAGTAACAATGTGCATGCTACATTGCATGGTACAAAGAACACATAAAATTACAGCACACAGAGGTAGCGTAAATGCATCAACTGAGATACGCATGTACGTTGATATGCTAGCACAAGAGATTCTTAAATACCCATGTAGAAAACAACTGTTCATTATCAAAACACAGTAGATCATTGGCAAGTAGTAGGCATGCTCTAAAATGCATGGACCCATTTGACTATAGACTGCAAAAGAATTAGATGTAGCTTATAGTTTTAAAAACTATAAATAAGGTCGGAAATCAATGTCTTGGATTGAATTGACATTGAACTAAGCATATTCCAAGACAGTTTTTTTTGTAATAAAAGCATATAATAATACCCCATGCCCAGGAAGCCAGCCAAACACAAACAACTTACCCCCCTGATACCAGACGTTGCAATTAAAGAAGATATTATATTTACTGAATATGTCAAGTTGGTCAATGCAGAAATAAACAGAATACGCGAAGAGCTTCATCCTAAAGTAGTGGGGCCTTGTGATACCAAAGCTAAACAACTTATCTCTCTGATAAGCAATAATTTTATTCTTAAAGAAGCTAGTGAGTTTAAAAGAGTAAGTATTGATAAAATAAGTACGTTCTGTGATAAAAGACCATATGCAGAGAAAATATCAACTGGACTTAGAAATGAATTAATGAAATGCTACGAACTATTCAAAACTGTGTCTGCTCAACGGGAAGAATATTTTGAAAGGGCAAGAACAATTGCATTTCACTGCCACAATACACCAAAGAGAATAGCTATTGTCCAAAATATAATAAATATTACCATGCCATCTGGGAATCAAGTTGATCAATATGGACCCTTTGCACTTCAATCTCGAAACAAGATAAGGAATTTCACTATGGGCAATTCGAACACTGGTATCTATATGACCTATAGATTTAAAATGGTAACGAGTTTAAGTGAAGAGAGTGTTATTAAACTACAGGATATTACCCAGAGTGGAACATGGCCACCCACAGCAGCCGTCTTTCACAATAAGAACTTAAAACGAGATCAAAAAATTCCAATGTACATTTATGAGAGACAGGAGTATCGCCTGTGCAACTATTGCAATAACGAGTGTAACAAGCGCAAGCATGTGTGCGCAGGATGTAGACGAGCTAATTACTGCTCTAAGGAATGCCAAAGGGCTGATTGGCCCCAACATAAACACGAGTGTGGTAAAAGGGTTATTGATCCCATGGCAGTAGAGGAACTTCCAGGGAGCAGTTCTGCTTCAGCGCTAGAGAGCAGTTCTGCTTCACCTCCAGGCAGTGGTTCTACTGCAAGTCCAGGGAGTATCTCTACGGTAGCTTCAGATAGTAGTTATAGTTCAGATTCTGAGATCAGTTATACTTCAGATTCAGAGAGTAATTCTGACGACGATGACTGTTTGAATAGCTATAAACAAGATGGAGGAATAGAAAGTATGCAAAGAAGACTAGGATTGGAAGCGAACGAAGCCGGGGAGCTATATCAGAATATACTGGCAACTTTAAGTAAAGGGAAGGAGCGCATTCCCGATGAGGAAGCAGGTATGGATACCAGAGTACTGCCCAGAGATAGTTCTAGCGAATATATTAAAACTGTGTTTGATAAGCTATAATTAAGAAGCTGGTGGATTCACACTACAGAATACCACTGGACTGCCTCCTATAGTCTGAAGACGAAGGCGAATGAGATAATGGTTCCCACCATCGCTGAATCTCAAGGTGAATGGGTCATCTCTCAAAGCCTCAGGATTAAGAATCGTGAAACCATAGCTTCTCAAAACTCTTGCCAATATAGATGAAGTATTCTGAATCACAATACTGGGTAGCTCTTCGGGAGGCAAAGTGAATTCATTGATGAGCCCTCTTATATACCCCCAAGGCACAGTGCCCAGAATTGTGTTGAAGGTCTCATGGTATGTGGTAAGAACATAATAAAGATTCACAATGTTAATGCCAGCATGCAGTATGGTTTTCTCCGCAAATTGCAGCAACTCATTTCTAGATCGTAAGGCTTCCTGTATGCCAGGAAGATCCATGACGTTTTGGTACAAAACTGTATAAAGAAGATTAAGGCCATCATGATTGGGATATGAAGCATGTGCCAACTCCGCAAGGAAAGATGGGCGAGGGGCAGGTGGGATGTATCGCGGATGGATGCCACTCCCTAAAGGATAGGCTGGTCTTATCACACGCTCTGGATCATCGTTGAGCTGACCCCATGGTGCTCGTGTCTCTGGATCCGAACTACCACCGCTTTGGAGCCATCCTAAGAGACCATTTCTCTCGTAGCAACGTGCTTCACCCTCAGTACCAGGATGATAATATCCTATACCAGGAAGATCTTCAAGAGACATGGTACACATAGAATCATCAGGATCATAGAATGCCTGGTATCTGGAATCTGTGAGGTCCTGTGGTGGATGCAACATCTCTTCCTCTGTCTCTGTGTCCATCCACCTTACAATCCTGACCCCAGTTTTGTTGATATTATGATGGCTATTATGCGACATACTTTTGCAGAGATATATGTTGTGCTTATATACATTAATTTTAAGTAAATTTCATACAAAGATAGTTGGGCCAATCGCCACTGCTAGTTATCAGAGAGCTTCCACGACAAGCCAGAAGCGTTGCAGATTAATCCAGGCCCCAAAGTGCAGGCCGTCCTCTGTGTCGCGGTATTCTGGTGTGAGGTAAGAAGTGAGGGCAAAGGGGTCCACTACACGCAAAGCCGACCTCTTGGCTATAGTCTTCATGACACTAGTATAGCGCTGCAGCGCCTTGTTACCCTGTGCGCCAATGGCCACCTCCATGAACTCAGGAGGGGTCATAGGGATGATGCGAGAATGAGCCCCTAGATAGACCACAGGATAGGGCAAGCGTGCTAGTGCGCTACCCCAGGGTAGTAGCTGGTCATCGCCCGAGCTCATTTCGAGGATCCCGTGTGTGATGACCAGTGCCCCAGCCCCCTGTGCTAGCGCCTCCTCTTGCACAGCAGGCAAATCACTGAACAGGCGCCCATAGCGAAAGATCAGGCGAGTACGCCGCTCACATACATAAAATATGGACACTGATTTGTCCATTGTCAGATTTTCTACCAGGAGCCCTGCAGCCTCTGCACGGTCAATCACTGGCTGCGTAAAGCGCCACGCAGCGAACATACAGTCTGTGATATCCGGCACTTCCTGCATCAGAAGCCACAATGCACCAGCTGTCCACGTATCGCGCATCAGAGAGTCGCCCACCATGAGCACTGTTGAGGGCAACCGCGCGCAGACTTGCTCACGTGTTGGTGGCGTGTCAGTGAAGCCCCATGTCGACTTAGGACAGTCACAGGCAAGCCCCAATCCTGGACACTCAGTATCGGGAGAGCATTCCTCACTGCATATCAAGGCCCTGCAAAACTCATCGTCTGATCTGCCTCCGCAGTTATCCAGACAGCGTGTGCATTCGTCTGCTGTAATGGATCCAAGGACCAGCATAAGCACAAGTACGCAAATGCTGGGCATTAGAAGGGTAATATGCTTGGTGCTGTATAAATAGTCTTTTGATGCTGCAGACTAGTCATCAAACCCTTCATCATATGGGATTGGTAGCATCTTCTTTATAGGTATCAGGATCTATCTCTTCAACAAAGTTTGCTTGGCTTGAATAAAGTCAAAAGAAAAACAATTTCTTAGGTTCAACCAAGAGTATTTAAGCTTGATCTTATCATAATGGTAATATGGAAGTCAATTGGGCTGAGTTTACCCAGGCTGTAGCACATGCCCCCTTCGGCTACCAGTTTGAAGTACCACTTGGGGCACCATGGGACAGGACTATCAAGGACAGTGCCCTGCGTCGTGATGCGCGCGTGCGACTGTTTGCTTTTGAATATCTAAAAATACCGTCTAGGGATCAGCCACTAGACGAATTTATGGTCTTTGAGAGGCCGAACAACATTTTTGCCTTGGTGAGGAAATCACTGCCTCAGAGAGATGCTGATAGTAAGCACGATAGGCTCATACTTGATTGGCTTCTAGGAGGCTACAGATATTCGAGTGGAAGGGCCATCCCATTTGATCAGCTGACATTGCTTACGTGCTCAGCATCAGAAAACTTTACAGAGTTTAGCATAGAGAAGCCCTACCCAAAATTTGGCTATCAGGTCTACATCCCGCGTGGACTCCGAATAAATACACACGGAGCAGCAGCACACGTACAGCAACAGCAGCTTGCTATCGCCCGATATGTTAGCGCTCATGTTCTACCTGGCAAGGGCGAAACTGGCAGGTTCGATGTGGTTGTGGATCCAGAACAAAAGTGTTATGCTATTGCATGGCGTCGAGCATGGGGGGCGATTATCTTGGATAAAACCGAGCAGCAAGGAAGGTCAGAATCGTATGTATTCTTCAACAGACAGTCAAATCAGACACTCAGGTTGAAGGGATGGGCCCTGCCTAAGACTGCAGGGGAGGAATTTCTGCTCATTGATGCGCGAGTGAAGACAAGAGAATATGGCTTCCGTTTTTCAGTCCCTCAGGAAGTTGGCCATATAGCTAACGTATCAAACTTTATAAGAGATGAGATCCTTGGGCATAACGGAGAAGACACTAGGGGTGAACTTTATAGGAGACTGCAGGATGCCAGAACAAACCTTCAAGTTTGGATACGAGAGCGAACTACATCAGGGGCCAGACTTGTACATGTAGATACAGATGACTCAATGGCCTTGTTTAGGCCTGCTGCAGGTGGGCGTGAAATACTAGTGCCCTTTGCTTCTATGGAATTTATCGAGTCCCAGACCTCAGCGCGTTATGGCTACAGACTCTGGGTCCCAATGCAATTTGAGACTGATGATCTCGCTTTGTGTAACTATGTCCAGCGTGCTCTTGGTCATGTTCGCGCTACCGGCGTGGCTGACGTTGGCATGGAGGCAGATTACCGCATTGTTAGGATCGCTGGACGGACAGCCCAGAATGGGAAGTACTATGCTGTTGTGCGCCGTTGTGATAGCCAGGATAGCAACAATATACGCACAATGATCGTCAATAATGGGGGAAATCGTAATTTCATAGTTTTCACTCATCAAACAAATCAACAACAAAAAACGCAGGTTAAGTTTGATCAATTGCTGGACATCACACGCCCATAGCCTATAATTTTGGACTACAGCCAGAGCCTAGGCATAGAGCCAGGCCCTTAGCATACAACAGAGCCTGGGCATATAGCTATGGGCCTTAGCATACAACAGAGCCTGGGCATATATAGCTATAGGCCTTAGCATACAACCAGAGCCTGGGCGAATAGCTAGAAGGCTATGATGAGAACATCTGGGGCAGTAGCATGCAGCATTGCACCATTTGAAAGCAGCATATTGACATAGACTGGTAATCAAGCAAAACCCCACAAAAAGTGGCACAGGAGCAGGTGGAGGAGGATCTCCCAGGAGGCACACAAAAGAGCAGAGTGAGGCCTGCTAGAGCGAGTAATGCAACGGCTATCAGAGCACCCAGTGTGCCTTCTCTTGAGGATGAAAGAAGGGGGATTTTCTCTGGATACATTACTACAAAGGAGAGGTATGCAACAGAGAGGATCAAGAGCACTATCAATACACAGACAGAGATAAAAATCCGACAGCTGCCTTCTTGTTGAGGCTGGTGGGTGTGATTCCAGTGCATTTCATGGTCTACATGTGGATTAGGGAGCATGTCTATAATGGCTCTTTCCTCATCATCTTGGGCCAGTGGATGGAAAGAAGGTGCCATTGCTTTGATTTCAGGCTTGGATTCATAGTTTATATATCAAGTTTTGAAGTGTTTTAATTCCATGTTTAGACCACGTATTTCAATCACATGTCAGCAGGTTCGTTGCTAATAGAAGTAGAAGTCTCTTCTCTGAAGCACCACACATCATCCAGTCCCCTTTCTTTCATTTCTTCATATTGGAGCCTCAGACTATTACAGACCTCTCGAGTGTGTACATCTCTATGATTCCTCTGGCACTGTCGACTGCAATAGCTGACAGCCTTACAGCCTCCGCAAAGATGCTGCAGCCTCGTACACAGTTCTCTGTCAAAAGCACATTTGTGGTATTTTACCTTTCTAAAAAAAATGAACGGTTTGTTGGAATGGGTCTCTTCTTTCTCTATAATATATCGTAGATATTCGTTGTTGTTTCTATTCACTATCAGCAAGGGTCTTGTCTTGACGTTACCCTGGGGCATGATGAGAAAATCATGCATTCTTGGTGTTCTGGTTCGGTTCCTTGCAGCCATTTCTGTAGTGTAGTAAAGATTGAAGGGAACAATCTCCTTCCTTACTCCAAAACTTATGGGGTATGGTTCATGTAGCCTGCAAAGCTCATCTAAATCGTCCAGGATGACATTGCGTCTTGCTTGTAGTTCTGGTTCAATATTCTTTTGACGAAATTGATTCAGTTTTGATATTCTGTATCGAGCTCCCCTATTATCTGTCTCTGTATTTTGAATAAACTCCTCAACTAGAGAGTCCAAGTTTGAGTAGAGTTCCACAGAAGTCATCATTAGAAGTACGCCTGCCATCCTGAAACCCCAGCTTCTTTCACCATGTTGATCCATGTAAACAGAACCTATTAGATTGTCCCCATTGTCAGGATGATTCACATTCCTAATTCCTTCCAACTCCTCTGTTAAATGACGAATATCTGTATTTGTACTTTCAATCAGAGCCAGGCTTTGGTCATGATCTGCATTTCTTTGACCATCTTCAGACATTTTTGAGCCTTTTTATAGAGCCAAGGCCACAGAAATAAATAGTGACTACAGGCCTAAATTCTGTTGTATTCTTATTTTAGCAAATATATGATGTGTTCGATATACAAAGGACGAAATGGGGCATATATTGTGAATTTTATCAATATATATTGAATGATATGATGACATGAAGAATGTCTTCTACAAGGAAGGATGTAGTGAGCGATTACGACCCTGCACGCCATGTTATGTGTGCTGTAAGGGATGATAATCTTGATACACTCCAGCATAATAATCTACTAGTGTTAGATGAGGATGGTGCCAATGCAGTAACACATGGAGCCTATAAGGGTAAGATGAAGAGTCTGAAATACCTTGCTACCAGAGAGAATGAATTTAAGATTTTGGTGAATTTGCATACATTCAGGGGACTGTATCCACTTCTAGGAGCATGTGAGCAGGGACTGGACTTTGTCGTATTTTTGCTTGGGCATGGTGCCAGGATTTTGCTCCCTACTAATGCGAAAGGCACTCCACTCTCCATACTCCATGAAGTATTGAGTGGAAATGTTGCCCAAAACCAGTCCAGGGAGATTATACAGGCTTTGATTGATGATCTTTTCTCCACTGTGTACGACCCTGAAAGAGGAGAGACATGGCCCAAATATAGCATAGAGGAAAGAGCATATATTCTCAATTTTCGTACTGATATGGGAGTGGAATGGCCCCCAAGAGCTGATATTCACTATTTTCCTACTGATATACGGGGGCTAGAGCAAAGTGATGGTCCAAGAGAACCGAATATGTTGACAGCATATGAATACGCCTTAGCCTTGCAGAACATAAAAGCTGCTGAAATGCTTCGTAAGGCTCAAGAAGCTATTTGTCACTTTATTATGTAGATGTACTGAATGCTAAGAGGAGAAATGTGCTACTAATGCAAGCCTGCAGAGCTACTTTGTCAGCTTTATTTCTACAAGACATTATGACAGAGGTCAGCAACAGGTTGTAATTTTCTTAACGTGAATACTCCTAAAGTAACTAAAGGATGAACAGAATGCAATCTGTACTCCCTTGAAGCTGACTAATCTTGGATTGGCATATTCCACTTGAAATGAATATAAACCGTTCCCGAATAAAAAGAACTAATTGCTTATCAATCAATTGCTATCTTGGTACATTTTTAAGTATGCTGATTTGTAAGAATTTAATGACTAAACGCGAAATATCTGTAGCAAACTTTGTATATGACAGCACATGTTCAGAGTTGCTGGGATATTGAGACAGCTCTCTGTTTTCATACTCATCAATAAAGTTGTTGTATTTTAAATCAAAATCTTTTCTCCATTGCTCTTTTATTAACTGAAATAGTGGATATTTTTTTTTGGCTTCTGGAGATCTTACCCATTCATGATATATTTGCTGTCGCTCTGGCCATGATGCATTCCAAACATAATGAAAATAATCCCCAAACATATGCTCCAGGTCTCCCCCTGAGACAAGGGACTGGCTATGGCTTAATTTCCAATGACGAAAAACCACAGGGAAGACTGTAGATGCAAAGCTCTTTGCCAAATCCTCCACATTGTACATCCCCAGTCGCCCAAATGTGGTACGAATGTAATCCAGTGGATCTAGTTGTACGGGTTGTGCTCTAATAGACATTTGGGTAGAGGTCCATAACTGTTTGTATATATACTCTTTTCATATACACAACAAGTATCTAGACCTAAAGAACAAATCAATGATCTGAATTGCCTGGGTGACCTGCAGCTTTGAAGCTGTTTGATTAAAACTTCGCCCAATGCATTTGAATGCAATGCAAACTAGTATAGTCCAATAAATAAGGCTTGATGCTGAAATTTCATGTTTTCAATAAATCTTTGAATAGCTCAGAGCTGGCATAGGGTTACGGACGACCCAAAGGACTTTGGGCTCTGATTCCTCCTCCAGACGAATTTATACCACTCAAGAAAACCATAAGGACAAGCATGAAGCTACCGAGAAAGATGTGCTCATTCCGTTGCTTCTCTGCCTCATATTGGAGCCTGGCCACCACCACCACAGCAGAGAAAATGACTGATATTACCATGATGAGGCAGAGTACGATCCATGCATCCTTGGCGTCGAGTTTCTTGTTTCTCTTCTTCTTGTTATGTTTGATTTCAGTATCGCCCGTGGAGGTCATGCTATGCTGTGTGCGTGTGTACTCTTTCCAGCTTCTTATCAAAACACTTCACTGCTAAATTAATCTCTTTTTGCCTAGTCCTTAGCCTAATTAGTGGGCAGACAGGCTATGTAGGCCATATTCAAGCCAGACATATTGACTGATCATAAATGCTCCCTCTACATCTTACCTCGTGTCTATTCGGCTCAATCGTCGTCCATGCGCATATGGCAAGTCCTAGAACAACCCGCCTCGACTGCTACCATCATTTATTTCTTGCTGTCACAGTGCTCAGCATCCTATATCATTCAATGCACAACCCGTACATTGGAGCAATTGACAAGATCTTTGCACACGCTGCATTCCTTTTCGTGATATGCATGGATTCACAACGCAGTATCGAGCAAGGCAATCAGTGGTTGTTGTTTTTTCCACTTGCTGTCACATGTCTGTGGTCAGCCCAGTCTCTCTGGCCATCGAAGGCCTGTAGCCTTCATGCCGTGCTGCACATTGTGACAGTGATTGGCGTCAACTGCTTTATTGGCTTCCTTGATTGATCTCCTGATATAGCAATTGCTGTCAACTCTTCGCTTGGCTTCCTTTACTGATCTCCTTATAGCATTGAGTATCAACTCTTTGCTTGGCTTCCTTTACTGATCTCCTGATATAGCAATTGGGTTAAAATTAGTGGCTACAGGCATGCCAATTAGTGGCTACTGGCATTTGACTTAACCAAAATAGATAGTCACGTAACGTTTCTCAAAAAAGAAAAGAAGAAATACCGCATTTAGAACATCAGGCTATAAATAAGAGCCTGAGGCTGCCACAAGCCAACAACCAAATGCTCATAGCATGCGTCTCCGAGTTCAGCATCTGCATGCACCTCAGGCCAAGGCATGCGTATCTCCTGATGCAAACATGCAAGCAGTTGAAGGAGCTGGTTGACGGCAGCAAAAATAAAGACTACTGGACCCGTGTCGCTGCCCATCTGGTCTGGCGTAACAGTGTGGATCGCATCGAGGAGTCCAGGTTTCTGAATCTCCATTTCATCGATGAAGGGTATGCAGCTGCCATGGACAAGGTGGTATCGCTGATCAAGAAGTCTGTCAAGTCCAGGGCGACGGTGGGACATGATGATTGGAACCAGGATGAGGTTGAGAAAGAGGATGAGGAGGTAGAGCCTGTCACAAATGCCTACCGTATCAGATCCATCAAGTACTGGTCCCCCTACATGCATGCCACACTGGAGATGCAGACCAGGATGAAACTCCTCGAAAATCTAGGGACACCTTATGACACGTATAAGCTGAGTGCCTCCGACTGCCTTATTTCTGACATGAAGCAGATTGCCAAGCACCAGGTGACGAAAATGATTGAGAGCAAGAGCCCCAATCACGATCAAGAGACAGCATCTGAGCTGCGCAAATGGGTCAGAGACTTTGCGGAAATGCCCCTTGGAATCTCCAACCAAGCCAAGGCCAAGCTCATAAGTGATCTCAGGTCGTGCATGATGCATAGGTGGGACGGTAAGAAGATGGTGAAGGTCCATCGCACTACGCTTGTGGACATTCTGGGGTCCTTGTTGTCGGAGGACATGCTGGAGGATTTCTGATGGCTGTCAAGACAATAGCTACATATTTTGGCTAGTGTGTGTTTTCTATTAAAGTTCCGAGCTCTCTCCATGTCATTGTTGAGCCTCTGGTTTTCTGCTTAAAATGACTAGAAAGGGTTGCATGAGACGTTAGCTCCTCCAGAACAGATGGAGGTATTGGGTCGTCAATGTTTGATTCTGCATTCCTTATTGCATCAGCTGTTTTTTGTGATATTTTGTGTTTTTTAATCCATTTCTCCACTTTCTCAAGGGAATTGGCTTTCCATACGCCTTTGTGTTGAAAAGGGATATGTGACTTACTAGGAAAATCATGTCCATAGTTAATGACTTGATACCAGTTTACTTCATCGCCAGATATTACGTGTGGTAGGAGAAGGTGTAATCTCAGATCAGCCAAAATTTCTTGAGGAACCAAGCTACCTTTTTCGAGTTTTCTGTGTCCTTTCAAATATTCTTGTGTCCCGGCTGAAAGCCCATGGACATGAGTGATCCAGCCATCTACCTTTTTCATTGCCTTTTCTTGAAACTCTGCTTCTGGATTATGCTCTCCATAACTAGCAATAATTTTTGATAATCGGGAATGCAAACTAGGCCTTGGTGGTATGTTACTCCAAGAGCCTTTCTGGGAAAATAACTTGATAAAAGCAAAAAAATCGTTCAATACTCGCTTATATTCTGCTACATCTCCACCTATTTCTTCTGCAAGCTCTATTGTAACTTCTGAAAGATCATTGAATGTGAGAGAGTACTGGGAGATAATCTTAAATAAAACTCCAGCGAGTTTCTGTTGCATTGTTTCCAGGTATCTCAAATACTCTGGATTTTGTGTTCTTTTATCCGGCGGGATGGGAGCTTTGCCAAACATCTTGACCCAGGATGTTATCTGAAGAACTTTGTACTCTGAAATCCACCTGTATCCATCTTTGTTTGTCAGCTGTGTCCTATCTCTAGCAATATAGAGACCATCCCCAGGCCAGCATAAAGAGAGAATTTGCAACAAAATACTGCCGTTTTCCTCTTCTTGTTTCACATTATGTCTATTCATAACAGCAAATAGAATGTACAAATCAACAATCATAGTCCTAGGTTGTGCCAATAAATAACAGCCATAAGACCAAAGATGTGTTCAAAAGTTTATATTTCCAAAGCACTCTTCCATAACGTTTTCAGGAGTAGAGCACACGGGGCTATGAATGTGGCATTTGCCAAACTTGTCCATGCCCAGCTCCTGCTGAGGGCATCAAGGAATGCCCCCCAGCCCAGCTCTCTTTGTACACTAGCTTCAGGATATAGCCATTGTGCATACTCAGAGGACAGTTTAGCTGGCAGCCAACAAGCAGTCTGTGTTCTTGGACTGTATCATGACAACTTTGTTAGAGGATTCAGTAGCTGAAATAAGCTTGGAAAAATGAATATAGACATTGACATAGAGTATCTTAAAGGCTATATATATCTACCTATCTATACTTGTCTTTTACTGCTTTAGTTCATAATGAATTTCCTTGGGCAACAATATATTGATACAGCCCCTAAGGCCTTTTATGAGATTCCATATGTGATGAATACCCAAGAATATGCACCGTACCCCATAAATCATCACTATTCCTGGCGTCCTTTCAAGGATCCTTACTTTCTTCTTCTTCCATGCCACCATATGCTTCCAAGAAACCAAGAAATGGAGGAAAGGCTTAAACATAAATTCTGCCCAGTGTGTGCACAGCCATACACCCAAATCCTAACATTCGAATCAACACTTCATAGAATTCATGAAATACAAAAGCAATTCCACCATGTACAAACCCAACAACATGTTCATGGTCTTCTCCCCTCACAGCCAATGACTAATAATGACAACCTTCAAGCAGGGGGAAAAACAAGAATTCGAGTTATGAAACAAGATGTTACTCCATCTGATAGTTCACAGAGTAATAATAGTAATGCTATACCCAGGGGGGCACAAGTCTAGAAATTAATTGGCATACTATGCATATTACTATCCCTAGGGCATCCATAAATTCAGTATAATCTATTTGTCTACTTCAAGAGATATTCTACATTATACAAATACCATATGGAATAAGATGACAACTCCAAAGTATTTATTTTCAAGCACATTCAATAAAATATTACGCCAACCCTTAGCTTGCTGTATTCCTTGGACTCAGTGAATTTCTGAAATCTCTGAGACATTACAAAGGGGGTATATGTTTCACTCACACCGCCTCAATTCGGAGCACTAATTATAAAACCTCAACGTTTCATTGAAACGATGCAAGTTATGTTCTTATCAGGGCTCCCACAGGCCTCCCGTAACCCTCTTAAAATGTTTTATAAATATTTTAAAACTATTTTAAAACTCTTTATAATACTTTAAAACTCTTATAATAGTCTATAATACACTTATAATATATTATAATATGTATATAATAGATAAGAACATGGGAGGCACGGGAGGGTAGGGAGGGTCTGTGAGTCGCTGGAATTTTGAGGTAAAAGTGAAAAACGCAACGCTTCGAAGTGTTAAAAAAAACTAGGCCCAGCCGAATGCACTAAAAAAAACACATACACTTTGGCTTCAGCAAGAGCAGAGTGCCACTGATTTCCAAGGCCTCCCATCCCTCCCAGATCACGTCCCCTCATTTCGGAGCATTAATTATAAAACCTCAACGTTTCATGAAATGCTTATCACGTCCCATCTGTTTAGGCCTTTTTGCAATAGAATTTCAAAAATTATGCAATTTAAAGCAGAGTTCTACCCCTTCCAATGGCTGGCATTCCTGTGGATATGATGAAAAGGAAGCGCAGCATGGCGAGGACTATGGTGGTCCCTGTGAAAGTGCAATGGATGATAAAAAGGATGATGTCCTTGGTCATGAAAATATTCAATGTAGACCACCACTATGATAAGAAGCAGGACCACTCCCCCCACTGCAATGCCCACTATGGCTCCGACAGACAAGTTGGTATCTGTAGAGGAAGGAGGAGGAGGAGCCTCAAGTATAATTAATCCAGTGCTGGTATCATTCAAGGTTGAGAGCGTGATCATGATATGGGGCTTTACTTGGATCTGATCAGGAGATAGGGCGCCCATGATATCACGCATGCAAGCCGCAGGATCACTGGCTGCTGTCACTGCAACCCTTACGATCCAATTCCCTTGGTCCTGAGGACTCCAGACAGCAGACCCCAAGCATTTCAGGCCTTGCAACGAGGTGGAGGCAGATCCCTGTACTCTGAACTCGATGATTTGCACTGGAGCAGGGGCTGATGATGCTAATATGCTGCGTCTTCTTCCTTTACCACTAGCACATGCAGAGGAAGCAGAGCACTGCACTGACCACGCCCAGGAGGCCTGTTGGAGGAGCCCATCTGCGGGCTGCTGCGAACAAGGCATACACTTTGCCCCAGCAGGGGCCCAGGAGCATAGTGGGCAGATGGCTATGCCTGCAGGCATGCACTTTTCACTATTGGGCAGTTTTAACTGCATCCCTGACTTCCCTATTACAAAGACTCCATATGTTTTGAGGGTGAGGTTGTTGGGGGCGATAACCCAGAGATTCCCTGTTTTTGGGTCACTGGCATATGCCCTGACCTGCCTTGTGATGCCTATCTGTGTGATCAGATCTGACCATTCTTTTAAGATGGCCCTGTACAATGTGGCATTACTGTAGACGTCCTGTATGGTTCTTATGGTGGCAGACTTGTTGAAGGCAACTGTCTGGGAAAAGATAATGTTCTCAATGGTAGCTTGCCAAGAGCCCGCACCAAGAAGCTGCCTTGATTGAGAAAACAGATCATACACACTGTCTGTGTCCAGGTAGCATTGGGCCTTGGATGCGCATGTGAACTGTGATATCATATCCAGTGCATCCATCAGGAGGGGGTTGCCTATCCATGATGAGAGTGTACTGATAGAGGAATAATCAGGGCCCCGCTCTAAAAGTAGTCTTGGTGAATTGCTATAAGGCATCTCAAACCACAATCCAAGAGGAATATAGGTCTCATAGTAGGAAAGAGTTGTGGGGGTATTATTCACAATAGCTGTTGCATTGTACTGCTGATAGTTGGTGACCATGTTGCCTATGACAATTTTGAAGGTGTCCTTGAAGATATCGTTTACAATCATGCCACTCCAGCCGAAATTTGTGGAGGTGCATTGAAGTCCCTGTGCTGAAGGCGTTACATCCAGTCTGGCATTGACGCCAAAATCTGTAGGATTGATCGAGAGTGTGTTTCCAGTGAGGACACCTAAATAAACAGAATGTTCAATGCCTATAGAAGACTTGCATTGGCCCTGAAGGAGTCCAGAGGTCATATTGACTAGGGCTACAGTGGAGTTGTCATGCAACACCAAGAGATTCTGCGCCTCGTAATGGAAGGCATTGTTGATACTTGGATTAAGCACACTGGAAAGGTTTAGGTACATATCCAGGGTATTGGTCTGGCTGAGGGAATAGAGAACCTGCTGCTGTGCTGAGTATGCAATGACCTGACTTAAGTACGTATTCCAAAAGAGGCCTATCAATGAATCGCTTTTGGGTGCTAAGAGGATAGTATGCACTGCCTTTTCGTCTGCATTGTGAGGAGTCGTGTCGAGTTGGTACATAGCAGAGGCAGTGCTGAGGATCATGGCATCGTGTTGGGGGGAGTAGACGATGGCCTCTATATTTTGCAGCTCAGAGTCTATCTGCAGCTCACATGGATCAACCCAGAGATCTCTATGCATGCAGTCGGCGCTACAACCGTCAAAGTCTAGTCTATTGCCATCATCACAGACCTCTGTGGCAAATATGGTGGCCTGTGTCTGCTGTATCAGTGGTAATGGGGTATAAGCGGTAAAAGTAGCAGTGATTTGGCTGGCCTTGTAATCCTCTATAGTATCGAGCCTGCCATTTCCACACAATGGCAAAAAGGTGGAAGGCAGTGATTGTGTGCGACTCTGGTATGGGGCCTGAGAGGCCATTTGTGGCCGAAGGCTGCTTAGGGAAATCTGCTGTGCATCTGATATGCCTACAAAGAGAGATATGAAAAGAAGAGCTGTGAGCATGCTCCCTTAGGAATTTCAGGATGCTATAGATTCATTTATATACAGAGCCTTAAATGAATGCCCTGTTTTCACTGAGCTTGCTCACTCTTGTCATTTGGTCCGGGGGTTTGGATGCCATCGCTGAGCTTGACTGAGCTCGACTTGCCCAACACTTAGCTCGACCTGAAGAAAAGGCTTAAAACAATGCCCACGAAATCTTCTTCTTGACTACCACAAAGTCATTTATATGCAAGGCTTGCCATTGAAACTATTCGAGACATATGGCCTTGATATTTCCACTGGATGATACCATAGACCAATGGATGAACCCATTCCAAAAGCAGTTTGTAGAACCAGTGATCCTGGATGAGGAGACAATCCATTCCATTGATAAAAAAACCCTAGATCTGCATTTCCAGCCCCCCTATGAAGATATCTCGAATGCCTTTAACCTGCTGGAGCTGGCAAGCCCCGAGATAAATACGGATACACAGGAGACGGATTACTTATGTGATCGATATCTCCATGAGCTGATTTTACACGGCATGCTGTCGCACATAGCCTCTCTGCAAGCCTCAGGCATAGAATTTCACTACCACAGCCTTGGATCTATGAAATGTAACCTGAATGAGGTGGATGATGTTCAAAACAATGTTAGGGAAGCAATAATCCTTTGGAAAGCTGCCCTGAAGAGCACTATAATGGAATGGGAACAGAAGCCTCGGACCAAGAGGAAGAGAGTGCTTCGGTGTGTTTTATCTCTCTGCTGCGAAACCATGAGGATCAAGAATCCAGAGCTAGATTTACGGATGATGAGGCCATTTGAGAGCAATCTGATATTGTGCATAGAGATGAGAACAGTCTCTTCTACTTTATGGCCTGTACGGAATCTCTTTATGTTTGATTGCATGAACCAGAAAGAGTATGCACTGAACTCTCTCAATTCACGAGAGTCCCAAGACTACGTCCCCCATCTTTTCTTCACTGCCATGAAAGAGATCTTCTTCAAAAACGATGATGGCTGGGTAGAAATGGCAGGAGGGAAAAAAATAGAGGAAACTCAAGAGTTCGATAAAGGCAAGGAGCACACTTGGAGAATGATGTTCTCGTCATCGTCTGACGAGGAAGAGGAAGGTGATGCTGTTGAAAAGAACAGAGCTCAACAAGGAGGAGCCTATGTTAAGGGAAGAGAGGAGGTGATCAACTATTGCCCCTCATCATCATCGTCATCACCATCCGTTTTTTATTCCAACTTTGAAACACTTTTGTTAGTATCGCTATTTGAAATAAGATCCACAGGCCCTAACCATGAAATCAATTTGAGCCATCTTGAGTATGTTTTTCAATGCTTTGCGCAATTAGCAAGGAATGCATTCTTAACCAATAGGAAACTCCTGGAAGGAACACATGCAGTGTTTCCTAGACCAGAAGCCCTGTACAATCTGAGCGACGAAAACGATTCGAACATTCCTCTGTGTTATGAAGTTTTTCCTGGACCACATTACGTATCCATTGTACCCTCAGAAGCCAGCGGCGAGAAAGAGGTCGAGAATTACGTTTTCAGCTGTAGCGGAGAGAGTGGCTGGGAGCCTATTACGCTCACGAGAAAGTGACAAGATCGACCTTTTTCATATATATACATGGCAATCCTGTGTATAGAAACATGAAACGGAGTATTGAGATCATAGAGCATGGTGGTACCACAATAAAAAAGTCCAAGAATCAAATCGAGATTGGAGCAAGAGATGCTGAGCTCTATTCAGAGTATAACAGCAAGCTTAAGGAGTATCAGTCCAAGAGTGATCCAAATGGCTTTGAGGCCCTGGAAAGCCTTTTCAGTGGCAAGGATATCAAGGAATATCAGGAGAAAATAGACGTATATAAATTCAAGTACCCTGTAGAGCGTTCATATCGTCTGAATTACCTTGTGAAATTCCATAAACATATGGAGGATAGTGGCATAGGTTACCTGTACGAAATTCTCATAGCATGTATGCTGGATAAACATAGGAACCCCAAGCATATTGAATACAGTTTATTTTCAACAGGGCTTTCCTTGCACATGTTTTATACAATAAGACCAGAAGAAGGCTTTGGGGCCACACTACGTGAACAGTTACAGAATGGTTTGATAGAGATGATCTTAGAAAAACATCAAGCTTGGCTTGACAATCCAGAGAGTCCTCCTATAATACGCAGCACCATCATCTTAGGAATAAGGACTTTTTTTTTCGAATCCAATGGTCGTAGGAGTCTAGCAAAAATTAAAATTGATGGCCATGCGATTTTATTATACATTGAAATCAACAGGCATCTAGTAGGTAATCAAATTGTGTTTGGAGTGATAGATAATCTGGAACCAGAGGACTATGTCATTCCTGATTTCCATGGCAAGCTGTTACGAATCCTCAAAGAAACGTATGAAGCACATAAAGTGGTGTCTAGTTCTGATGCGGTTGACATGATCATGGTAAACAGATTCACAGGATATATGGATTATTTCTCATGTATGGCGATATCGCTACGTGCTGCTCTGCTATTGGCATTTCTGGAGAAGCCTGAGGTGATAATTTCTGATAGGGGGGCTGAGAAAAGTGAGGAAATCGACGAAATCTACAAAATATGCAGTTTTCATCTTGAGAGGATGGTGTCCTGGATGTTGACAAACAAAGAACTAAGGAGTGGTAATTTTATGCTTTTTCCAGGGCACAGTCTACCCATAGAGTCAAGGGAAAGTTATGAGATCTCAAATGTTGGGTCATGTCCTGTCCTGATGGTTGGAAGGTTCTTGTACAAAAAAAAGCGGACATGCACTTCTGAAGCTCATTACTATTATGATTTTATAGATGGTGTTTTCAAAAAAAGTAGTGAATCCGTAACTCATATTCCAAATAGCATATGTATAGTATCCAAGAAGATGCTGGGGCTCTACATTGCTTAGCATGAACTTGGCTTATTGAATTTATGAAGGAGCCTAACTTGTAAAAGGTGGGCTAGCCATAATATATAAAGGTGCACAAGGCAGACAAAGCACATGGAAAATGGAGAGTCTGGATTACACATACCAAATGGACAAGGTCTCGTGCGTCCGCGAGTTTTACTTTTTGCATGTGACAATGGCATACCTGGTGATGCTATCAGGGGTCATGTGCTTTGTGTGCAGGGCTGTAGCGTGGCTCAGGCCATACCATGCCCTTTTTGGCAGAGCTTATATTCTATGCATGCTCTGGTGTATGGCTACATCGCTGCTGATCCATAATACGGGTCTGCCTATAGCCGTGCTGATTTCTTTCGTGTGGGTGCTAGGCGGCCTAACTGTGGCGTGGACAGGACGCTCTATCAAGTGATGTTTTCCTACAAGGCGTTTCATGGCATGCTGATGTTCATGTCATTCGTCAACATTCTAGGCAGAATTATGGCTTCAGACCAGAGCGGCGATTTTGTGTGCTATACTAGGCCAGTGTACAAAGACCTCAATTCGTCGAAACACCAAGAAGGCTCTTCCCTTAGTATTCCAGAGCATGATCCTGAGTACGCTAGATTACCATGGGCAAGCATGGGCCTGGGGGGCTGGGGCTCTGTGCTGAGTCTGGGGCCATTGGCCATTGGGTTTGGGGTAGGGTGTGCTTGGTACTATGCCTTTTACAGAGCAGAGCCCAAGGGCTCCATAGGATCAAGAATGTTTGTTTTACTAGAGGCCACAAGTAAGGAGGAGGAGTATGATGGATTAATGTCAAGGAGAGGCTCTGCCCGAATGATATACGAATAGCGGGCAGAGGAGGATATATATATATGCACATTCATTTCCGGGTTACTGGAATGCTATCTTTCCAATAGAAAGAATGAAGAGGAAAGTAGAACCCAAAACGAAACTGAAAATGAAAAGCAAGGTGAAATCTGAAATCAATATGGTGCAGTGGCCCCAGAGTTTAGAGCCCAAAGCTCATGAGTATACTCCTCAGGATTCAACCATTGATTGTATGGCTATTGAAACTTATTCCATGGCAAGGATGTACAAAACAACCAAGTTGTTATAGAATAGCTCAGAGCGAGGCTAACCAACTTGCTATATGAGGGGACAGCCTAGAAAGCATTTCTCCGTCTTCTGGATGCAACTGAAGGAAGCTTTCCCAAGTGGTAGATAATCGAGTATAAAAGGAATGCATGTTTTCGCCTCCCTTCAATTCCAAGCCACTTTCTATGAAGGGCTTCAAATATGATACAGCACGAGGCTGCTCTAGCATATACTGAACACATTCTGTGTAAAGCCACTGGATTCGTGTCTGGGCCTGTCCCAGTCGAAACTGCATGTAGGCATTTTGCATAATTGCAATATATCGATCTCTAGCCTCCTCTCTGACCAATTCTATCGCTTCTCTGCCTCTAGTAATCTGTTGATTTAGGTTAAGGGCAGATAAGTGCCTATCCAGAGCACCTATATCCCCAGCATTATCTGAGCTAGACCGCCCTCTCTTTTGCCTGCTAGACATAGTCTTTGTGTTCTGGTATTACAGTATTTATATGCATGGAAAGGCTTACATCATCGCATTGAGTGCCTATAGGAACTATCCAGAGGCTTGCCTCTGGTTGAGCGTTTACCCTAGCATGCAGTGAGTGGCCAAGTTTATTCAGGGAGGATGGTAGCATTCAAGGGGAAGCATGATACTTCTGGGGTTGATCTCCTGGCGCCATCTCCATACAACATAGTCTTGGGAGCTCCCTGGGTGGCCAATATGGATATCTGATGTTGCCATCATCCACATTTGGACTTCTAGAGGAGCGCTCGTTTCCTGATGGTGGTAAGTCTGTGCGTATTCTTGATTTTGCCCGTCACTGAAAAGAACAATGGAATCCCTATGCTGTTGTTCTATAGAGGAAGAAAATCTTGAAAGTATGTTCAGCTTGCTGTAATCACACATATAGTAGTGGTGCTGGCATTTGTATCCAGCATGGTCAGAACTTATACATTGGCCGACTGCTCCCTCAAAAGAACGACCGTGCAAGGATATTCTTTTTTTTAACCCTTGGTCATAGAAGGTTTTCCAAATCCTTTCCGCCTCCTCTCTGACACGTGCTACTGGTAGTAACAAAGGCCACTCCTGAATGGGAACTTGTGGACGATTTTGTAGCATATCCATAAACATGTCTGCCCATGTGTATTTTCTATTGCATTTTTCCAGTGAAGGATTGCTGTGCCAGATAACCCCGGGCACCTCCCCGAAAATGCCATTCCAATTACGAGCCAGATAGCCCCCCCCTTCCAAACGTATCAGGGTCTGCTGTTGCCTTCTAGCCAGCATCATGGCCCAATTCACTGCAAGGAACTGATTGTTGAACTGCCCGTACAAGTGGCCATGAACACATAGCACATTATTGGCAGGTAGCAGAACTGCTGAAGGTAATGTAGGAGCTATCAGCGAAAGATTGTTGTTCTTGAGTATATTGTCAGTTCCTGCCAGGAGGCCTGTCTCAATGACATTGCTGTCATCGACATGTTGCAGAGATGCTGAGGCTAATAATGCAGGAGCTATCAGCGACAGATTGTTGTCCTTGACAATATACTCAGTTCCTGTCAGGAGGCCCATCTCGATGACAATGCTGTTATTAACATGTAGCAGAGATGCTGAGGACAATACAGGAGTCTCTTGCTCAATCAGCAAAAGATTGTATTTCTTGATGACATAATCTGATCCTTCAATGTGGTTCAACACCCGTTCCCCTGGTATTATCAAATATGATAACAGAAGAAGAAGAGTTACTCCAGCTAACAATAAAAACATCTTGAATAAATGGATCGAAGTAGACATTGCTCCTGGACCCCCCCTATATCACGCTTATTTATATCGCAATCCAATACTCAGGGGGTATTACTCCTTCTGTGCACATTTTTTTCTCTGGACGCCTCCAGTTTAAAGCAAGTCCATTTACAGACTCACACTGTTATATAATAAAAGCACACGAGCTTAGTCTCAAAGACGAGCAGATATCATTTCCAGCAGCCTGGGCATGGATTTATCAAAACAAAAATCTTCTGTTTCTGTATCAGCCCGAGATTGAGTAGAAACTTCAACCATTGGAGTCCACTCATCATAATAAAATCTCACGTTCATCTGTGTTGTTGCTGCTGACAATTCAAGCTGCACCTGACCCCTTTGAGGGATGTTTTTCTTAATAAGGACAACACACTCAGGATAGCTATGTCTAATTTCAGCAACCGCGCATTCGATCCAGAATCCCATCCTAGCCATGGATGCCATGATGGGCACTGCAGACTGCAGATTCTCATTGGCCTGCATCCCATAAAAAATGACTTTGTACTCAGTGTAACCACCTTGCACGTTGCGTTCTTGCAAATCTGCCTCTTTGCCAGTCCTTGTTCTGTAAAGCTGCACTGCATGTTCGAGGGACTGGGACTCTTGAGGAAAGGGAGAAATCTCACATAGCATCCCTATGCAAAGTATGCTGCCTTCTCTGTACGCATAGATGGCCTCTTTGCCAAGGAGAGGCGTCAGCAGGCCTGTCAAGGTTATACATTCCCTCTTGGTCTCCCCTCCGCCACCGGAGACCACCACTTCCGAAAAATTCGTGCAGAAGAGGTCTTTGTTTTCATCCAGATTGTTGTGGAATAGGTTTGCAAGCACTGGGTTCACTAGATAGTGCTGCAGTTTTGCCATGCTGTTCATGGGGCCAGGAGCCATCAAAGACTTCAATGATTCCTCTTGTTTTTGGAGATGATGCACCAAGTTTTGACTGTGTATAACATCCATATGGTTAAAGAGACTAGCAGGAAGCATAGTTTAATAGTTGGCTTAAATAGACTATGATAGAATTAGAACGCTAGCTGTCTATTTCAAAAGATTTCATTAAGTGCACACCATTTAGCATTGCCTTTAGGCAATGCACTACTTCTTAGTATTAGTAATAGATTTAAGAGTAACCCTTGGGCTCCAATTCAAAGGTTTCACACTTCTTAATAGGCAGCTAATCTGGTTTGGTATATGGATGAAGAGTCCTTTGAAATTATACCTTTTTCTTATTGGGGTAATCATATTATTAGCCTTGGCCAAGTGAATAGGACTATGTTGCTCATCAGATTGAGCTTGCATAATATAGTCTGAAATTTGAAGGTTTATCTTGTGCAAATATATGGATATAGTAAGGCTATCTATTTTGTGAAATTTATGGATCATATTGTAGTGAATAAGGTCGAAGTCTAACCATTCGCAATTTTTTTCTGAATAAGGAGGTTCTGTTATAATGGCAGAATAGAACCTTTGACCTTCAAATATGTGGTCAAGGTATAAAAAAGGCAATAAAACATTGAATTTGTTCTTTATTTGCTGCAAATTATTTACTGTTATGGAAGGGAAAACAAAGTGTTCATCCTTATCCTCAGTCATTAATATCTTTTGGGGTAAATCTGCCTTATTTGGCCATTGTAGTTGAATCAGCCACACTCGCATTTTCTTCTTCCACAGCATACTTGTTGTGAAATTGAATGTATCAATTGCACCCCAATTTATAATAGTATCCTTTCCAAAAGGCTTTGATTTGGTATTTACTAATTCAAGCTTTCAACTCTTGTATTAGTAGCAGAATCTCTTTTCTTCTTTTTTCTTAGCCTGGAAGGCCATTTGATGTTTATACTCTTTTTAATTCCCTTATAAAGTCCACTAAATGAAGGTAAACCCCACCATCCACGCCTCACAGCTACAGGAGTTTCAGCAATTACTTCTGGAGGTTGGGCTTGTGCCAGTGCAGCAGTATTTCCAGCGCCTAAAAAATCATGTGCATTTATCATGGCTGGATTGAGACCTCTGGGAAGATATGTGCTCAAATCCATAGATCCTTTTTTATCTGCTAAGTGAAAAAAAACCTTCACATTAAATGCATTTACTTTATAACAAAGTTCAACCAAGGATGCTTTCAGTATACCTCCAAGACCTTTCCAAAAAGCAGTATCACCCAGAGTAATGTGGAGATTCACTTGCCCAACACTAGGTTCAAGGCTTCTGAGAGCTGCAAGTTGAGCTATGGCTGTGTACTGGGCGTTTAACAATTCATAATATATTCTTAGTTCTGTAGAGTCCATCACAGGCGGTGCTCCAGAGTGTTCATATGAGGGAAATCCAGTGAACACTTGGAGCATAGGACTATCATCAGGACTCAGATCAGGAATACCCCACTGGGCTAGAATGCATAACTTACCAATATTTGACAGCAAGGTCTCCAGTAATTTGTTTTGGCCTGTTTTATTGGTTGAGGCTGGCCTGAGATATCCGTTTTGATATGTTCCTTTATGAACACCTCGGAAAATATTCTGTGGGTCATGTTTTTGAAAATAATAGTCTCTAACTATCAGAGCAGCCAAAGAACCTAAAGATGCCTGTGATCCTTGACTTTGATCACTCAAATAATCCGTGATATTTTTATAATCTTGGTTGTTTGATTGTAAAAAATTGAATTTGCTGACCACTTGGACAATGGCGTTTTTTGCTGACGGAGCAAGTGGTAGTAGCTTTGGATCGACTCCTTGGACAATACAAAATTCGGCCTTGGGGCGAACAGCATATCTATGTGGATTTACTGCACGATAAATGGCATCAATTTCTCCAATTTGAAGGGGCTCTGGTTTGGTTACTTGGATTTCATTGGCTCTTATCTTCTCTGTAACAAGTCTCACTGCTTCTTTCACATATTCTATCCATGCCCTTAAGCTACCCCATTTTAAGCCTTCAAATATTGATTGCAGTCTAAGCTCCTTCAAAATCTCATTGATTTCTTTCATTTCAGCAGGAACATGCATTCTAAGAACATTTGATATCGTTATAGGATATCTGGCCCTTAGTCTTGGATAATCTTGTAAAGAAATCTCCCCATCATCTCTTGTAGCTTTCACTTCATGAGCTGGTTCTTGATGCTTAGCAGCATGCTGCTGTGGAGCTTCATCCCTCACAGCAACAGGTGGTTTTTCTGGGCTAAGCGCATGATGATCTGCAGGATTATATTTCATAAATGGTCCAGCTTCATGCATTGTTATTGATACGCTTTGAGGAAAACACTCCCGAATCCTAGTAAGTTCTTTACCTCCTCTGAAAGAATGAATGTAAACATCGATATTGTGATTCTTTACTATTTCGTAAACTGCTTTCAGAGAATTATTCAATACACTGTATGGATTTTTAAAAGCACCTTGACCCACCAAAGTCAGATGCAATGGTACTCTTTCGCTCCTAGTATGAAGGCTCCTCATAACTGCAAGTTGTGCTATTGCTTGGTATTGAGCAACTACCAGCAGATCACATATCTGTGCTCCTGGAGAACCCTCAGCTGGCCTTTCTATATTTTGGTATGAAGGAGCTGCTGTGAACACCTGCATTATGGGATGACCTCCGCCAAGCTCTGGGAACCCCCATTGGGCTAGGATCCTAAGGCTTAAAAGCTTGGTTTTCAATTTCTCCAATAACTTAGGTAATTTCCCTTGATCTATTGCCCATAACTGCAGATATCCATGTTGATATAGAGGGTCATGTAACCCATCAAAAATGGGCTGTGGAGCGTCCATTTTGAAAAAATGATCCCTGATAATAAGAGCAGCCAAGGAACCCAGTGATGCTTCTGATCCTTGTGTTCCATCATGAAAATATTCTGGGATGGTGCTGTATTGGGGGCCTACAGACTCTAAGAAATTGAATTGACTGGCTAGTTGCACTATAGCATTACTAGCAGTTGGAGCCATGTAGAGGAGCCTAGCCTCTGCTTTATGGACAATATGGAATGTGGGATTACCTGTTGGGATTTGGGATTTCAGGTTGTCAAATTTGTGGGCAATTTGTGCTATAGAAAGAGGCTTAGGTTTTGCATCTTGAGGTAAATATGATTCTTCTTTTCCAGTAAAAAAATTCAATGCTTCTCCCACATACTTGCTCCATTGAATATCCTCTATGTTATTTAGTTTAGTGTTATCTTTGGGTACTAAATTATATTTTTCTTGAACAGTATCTAGAATGCCTTTGATCTGATGGATAGTGTCTGGAATTTTTTGTTGGAGTATTCCATCCAAAGAATACCAATCTGCATCCCTCTCATGCTGTGCATGCCTATTTGGTGGATGTCCCCCGCTGTGCTGTTGATGTGAATAATGTGCCTTAATCTCTTGTATTTTGGGCACAATATTTGTTAAGAAAATCTTTCTACTATTAGCATCCAAAATATCATTCTCTAAAACTTCATAGGTAAATGTGTCATATTGTAACCAATCTCCTGGATCATCAGTTCTGATTCCCCCATTACAGATGATTACTTTCAATATCGCTCCATCCTCATTTTCGTCAAGATTAATAATGGCAAGATTATGTTCTCCATAAACGTCTCTAACACTCTCATGTCCTATCACATTGGACGGAAATGTATAGCGCTCTTCATTCTTCGCCATGTATATTTCCGTTGGATCGTGTGTCTTATCAGGCCATTTTAATTGAACCCACCAAATCTCTGTTAGTTTAGAGCTGCCCCTTGTATGCAATGAATTTCTGCCATGTTCAGGGGCTATCATACCGCCAGGTACAATTTCTCTGTGTGGATGTTCTGCATGATTGGAATCCATATCACGATGTGCAAGTTGTCGTTGTTTTTCTCTTTGAATAATTTTATTAATTTCAGGTAATATCTTCCTGATAAATATCTTCCAAATTGGGTTTAAATGCAACTCTTCTTGGGCATTTTGGACAATTTTTTTATACTCATACCAAAGACTTGAATCTTGAAATTTTGTAACTTGTCTGATGACTGCGTATACCTCAAGACCAGTAGTTAAACCTGTGCCTAACTTAAAAAATGCAATAACACCATCTTTCCCAATTTTAAAATTATTCACTTCTACTCTTTGGGGAATTGTAGGAGCTGCATCCTTATTTTGTGATGAAAGGAGTATTGCTCTAGGCTCTTCGAATAGATCAGGCCAGTTTAAAAGAATCCACCAGACTTTTATTTCTTTTTTGTCCTCCTCTACGTTCATCAGCAACCAATTCTTGCTCTGTTCCCCCAATTTAAATAGCATTTCATGTATATATAACCTTTTGTTTTTGCTTGTACTGTCAAGTTACCATGGCGGAACAAGGTCTCTTCAAAGGCATCCATCACAGACACGCAAAGAAGAAACACAGCCCAGCACACAAACACAGGCTTTTCCATCCGCCTCTAGCACACGGCACCAAAGCTGTACGACTGAATCTGATGGAGGCCCACGAATGGCATCACCAATCCATATACAATCCTCGTTTTAGATACTACCTACAGATCCCCTACATGAACAATCTTTGGAACACACAGGATGATGTTGGTCAGGATGGTGTCATTTTCTCACGCTTTGCTTCCTTCCTAGTGGCCCATGAGATTAAGGCCAGAGCCAGGGATAATCATTGGTTAGACTATAAGGCATACTCAATCAATCAATCGGATGATGATTACGGTTACTTCTTTGGTCTTCAAGGGCACTCGTACTTTTCCCAAAACAGAATACATACAGAACTTGAAAAAGAGGATACGTCAAGGGAAGATTACAATTGCACCTATGAAATACAAAAGTTTGTAGAGGAGTGGAGTTCTCTTGCTGTAAAAGAAATCAAAAGCTCCAAAGCCCATACCACACGACGTAGCCTCATCATCACCTTTGTTACTAATATGGTGGAGTATGAGGAAAAGACACACTGTGGGCATTGCATCACCATTGCCATGGAGAAATCTCAAGACAACAAAAACCTCAGGCTCTTTATCTTTGATTACAGAATGCATGAGTACCTCTACAGCATTCACGATCGCCTTTTTCATTGGATGGTCACTGGGTGCTCCAGGGTTTTTCCCAATGATAGCATAACATGTGAAACAGTGTGTCTTAAGGACAGGCTCCACGTGGATGGCTGCTTTATGACTTGCATGTCGGTGGCCTATCGTGTATGCACGTATTTATCCTTTGTAAAGGATCCTCATGAAATACACGAAAGCGAGTCCACCTTCAGGGCGTCAAAGGACTTTTTGAAGCACCACATATTTTCAATGATCAATTCCCTTGTGGAAAACGAGGATTTGATTCAAAAGCGTTCAACAGCCATTGTATCGAGCGAAATGGCGAAAGATATCTTTGAGATCTGCTCAGAGAACTGCTATATTAATGTTGTGCCCTTTGCTGCTGCTAGTGATACTCAGGAGATAAAACTTCAAAGTGATAAAGCTGCTGATGATCAGACAATAATAATGAAGAAGAAAGCAGCTTCTGTTCTCTACACTGTGGAAGAAATTCTAGCCAAAGAACCGAGTGCTTATCGCCTTTATTATGATATTATAACGGACAAGTTCACAAGGTCTGCATAGTAAATAACAAGTCTATTGTTAAGAGACCAAGTTCCAGGCAGCAAGTCTTGGGCTTAGCTCAATGTTAAAGCATTGAGTGCCAGGCGCTTGATGCATCGATCTTTTGTAAAAGGGATTGCTTGAGCAGATGGTGTCCATCCATAGCACCTCTCATTGCATTCTGGACACACAGGTGGCTCACAATCCGATCTACAAAGCCCTGGTCAACCAGATCTGGTTCTGGTGGCACTGCTAGGCGCGAAAGCAGCAGTTGCTTGTACTGTTCCATTGCCAAATTATACCTATAATCTTCAGCTACAGCTTTCGGTCTATAGCTTTTAGCTGCAGCTTTCGGGGTATAATCTTCAGCTACATTTTTCGGGTTATAGCCTTCGGCTGCAGCTTTAGGCATATAGCCTTCAGCTGCAGCTTTAGGCATATAGCCCTCAGCTCCAGTTTTAGAGCTTGAGTCTCCAGATGCTACATTATCATTGTTATGCCAGTAGTCTTCAGATCCCATGTTATGCCACCAATTATTTCCATTTACCAGTGGAAATATACGCTGCACATATTGCACCAGAGCACTTGAAAACACTTGGTGTATATTAGCATCATTATAGGACAGATATGCGGAAAAGGGTGTTTTGATTGTTCCATGGGGCTGAGGTGGGGGCTGATGTTCTGTAATATGATTGCTACAGGGCTGGAGAGGCTGGTTCCTACTATGGGGTTCTATAATAATGATGCTGCCAGGGGCGTTGAAAACACGAAATACACACCATAAGTAGTAGCCCCCGTCCCCCGTTGGGAAGGGGACTTTGGGCATGAGCTTATAGCTATCCTGCAAGCCATACTTATCTAGAATGCTGCTAGCAACGCCCTTGATCATCTCAAAACGTCTTGCCCTGGCCATAGCACGTTGGACATGATCCCTATTCATGGGATCATACTTTCTATACATGTCTGACTTATTATGCTTTACAGACGAGATCCAAGCCTTTAATAGCCAAGAGCTCATTATGCAGTAAATCCACTAATCACCTATGGCAAGAACCTTTTGCATTTAGCAAAAGCCTATGAGCTCAAAGCCTTATGGCTTTGCATTTACAGAAACAGGTAGCTCAAGGACATAGAGCTAGTAGTGTTTGCTCTGAGCATTCTATGGCATACAAGGCATGCATGCAATTCTTTCCTGTATATAATAATAGCTCTTGACCAAAAGCCCAACCAATGTCTTTTTCTACAAAGCCAGATGGACAGGAGGGAGATTCTCAGCTGATCCATGCGAATACAGTGTATCATTTTAACACTGCAGTGGATTCACCCGAATGCTTGCAGTTGCTGGTCCTTTTGGCACATCATAGATCCGCCACTCCCTTCCTGAATCAAGAGGACACAAAACAAAGCACTCTGGATTATGTGGACTACAAGCGCCTAGCTGGGTACAAGACATGGCCTGATTTCTTTGATTTGGAGGAAGATACAACCACTGGTCTAGTCGCGGTGAAGGAGCGCAAGGAGGTCGAGGATGACACATTGTATACATTCATGCTGGGCGATGGGGAGCATGCCATAGAGTACAATGGATCCCCTTTCATAGTGAAGGTGTGTCCATTGGTAGGGGGCAGGAAGCTGCTATGCCACAATTCATATTCGGAGATTGAGCATGGCAAGGAGGTCACCCTGCATGGCCTGCGGGACCTCGAGCAGATGAAAGAACTGCTCAATGCAGCCTCCAAGCACATCTGCGAAGTGATCCGCAGCAAGCGAAAGCCACAGCAGTACCTATTTGACGCCAAGAGCCAGAGCCTCGTGCGCATGCACAATATCTGTGTGAGGAGCAAGGAATCGTTGTTCTTGAGGGAGGGAGAGCGTGAGAAGCTCTTCGATCTGGTGGAGGGCTTTCTCAACGGAAAGGATGACTATCATCGATTCAACGTGCCCTATAAGCTGAATATTCTACTGTACGGTCTTCCGGGCAGCGGAAAGACGTCGACGATTTCTGCGCTTGCCTCACATTTCAAGACCAACCTGGCCATTGTGCCGTTCTCCCAGCACCTGAATGACGACTCGCTGCCCAGCGCGCTGCACAAGGCAAGGACGTTTGGATGCCGTATTGTGGCTCTGGAGGATGTCGACAGCGTCTTCACCAACAACACCAAGAGCCCCCTGACACTCTCTGGGCTGCTGAACAGCATGGATGGGCTTGTGCGCAGCGAGGGCTTAGTCATGATACTGACGGCAAACAGCCTGCGACATATCCGAGAGCCCGTGCTCAGAGCCGCACGTGTGGACGCTGCAATGGCGTTTACGCATGCCGACGAGTACCAGACGAGGTGTGTGTTCAACCACTACTTTCCAATGCTCACAAAGATGGAGGTGAACAAGGAGGTCGCGTGGCACCAACTGTGGACTGCACTGGCGCCTATCCAGTACAGTGTCGCTGGACTTCAGCAGTTTTTCTTCCGCTCGCTCCATGAGACGCGACTGCCTGTGGAGCGCTTCCGGGAGATCGCCAAGGGCGTGACGGACATCAACGAGGATCTGGCGTCTCTGTATCTCTGAAAAGGCTTTGGACTTGGGCTTAGAGCTGAAGGCTTAGAGCTGAAAGCTTAGAGCTGAAAGCTTAGAGCTGAAAGCTTAGAGCTGAAAGCTTAGAGCAAAAGCTTAGAGCTATGAAGAGCCATGAGCGAAAGCTTAGAGCTATGAGCTGAATGAAAGGTATCATAATGTTAAGCATTCCTGTAACTCAACAGCTGAGAATCTGCTGTGACCCATCCTGGGCTGATCATACTCTCAGAACCAAGGCCAAACAATGTATGGGCTCCTGGATTGGATATTACTATTTTCTGCTTACTGCCCATTTCAACTGAATATCCCTCACTCACTTATTTTCACTAAGAATCAACCATATAGCTTGGATAGAATACAGGCCATGCAGCAGATAAGCATATTATGGCTGTATGCATCAAAAATAAACTGCTAGCAGTATAAAAAGTTTGGATTATACTTCTGCTATTATTATAATGCAACCTTCCTCCAGTCAACTGTGTCGTGTAAGGATGGGTCTTTACAGCTATGCTGTTGTGTTGGTACTGGGGTACCTATTAGGCATAGGATTCGCACAGCAAGGCCTTGAACTCAAGGCAATGGCCCCCAAAGCCCTAGCCAAACATGGGAAACGGTGCACTCCTGAGCAGGTAGAGGCTATTGCTGAGCAGGATCCTATTAAAAACTCCAACTGCCCTGACAAGTCATCATGGATAGATGCTTTGGTGACTTCCTCAAGACATAGACACAATGCAGTACTGGTATGGATTGGATGCAATAGGGGCGATGATCTAGCAGAGGCAGTAAGGGTATGGTCGAGAAATGCCACGTATGACACCACTAGAATGAAGCCTTATATGCCTGAAATGGGTGGTGAGCGTTCATGCCCCTTAGGATCGAGTGGACCCATTGAATCATTCCCAGTTAGACCAGTGTCTGGTTTCTGTGTAGAGGCAATGAAATCCACTTCCCAAGTCCTGAGTAGAATGTACCGAGAACTTGGCTGGGATTCTGCTGTTAAGGTTATCCATGCTGCAGTATCATCCTATCCAGGGATTACTAATTTTCCCAGAATCAGTGCTGGAGCTGAATCATGGGGCTTGGGGTCCAGTTCAGAGGAGACAGACCCTGTTCAAGTAATTACAGTAGACAATTTATCTGCTGAAAATGACCTCCAAAGTATAGATATTCTTTCCATAGATACAGAAGGCAATGATATGCGTGTAATTTTTGGAGCTGTCCATACTTTGTCCAGGGTGAGATACTTGGAATTTGAGTATCACAATGTCAACCGATGGGGGCATTCGGATCTACAAGACTTGGTTGATCTCTTGGATCAGTTTAATTTTGATTGCTACTGGACAGGGAATAAAGGCCAACTGTGGAGGTTGACAGGATGTTGGCATGACTCTTATTACACCAATCGCTTTTGGAGCAATATTGCATGTGTGAACAGGAAGGAACATCACCTCTACATGACCATGTCCAATCTTGCACAGTACCAAATGAAATGAAATGAAAAACATCTTTTCCTGTTATTTTTCACACTAGGCCCAGTGAGCTATTATAGATAGCTTTAGTTTGATTTATTATAAAGCCAATCTGATATTTCTCAGTGCCAGTTCACCATCCGCTGCAAGTCTGATAGGGCCCAATGTTTTACTGGTGAGTGTGGTTCCTTGCAAAAACTCGCTCTCATCCTTGTGCACGAGCTCCCATCCAGATCCACCAACATAGGCAGCCTTGAGATCAGCTAATATATGATTTCCATGGGTTCCAATATGCAAAAATCGCACGCGCTCATTCAGGAACGCCATAACATCTTTATCCATCAGTGCTGTTTCACCTCCTTGAATGTCAATGTGCACTATATCCACCACTTTATATTGATTGAGAATCTCAGGCACAGTATAGACCTGGACAGGCTCTGCACTGCTCCCTGGTTCCCACTGTACAGCTGGTTGCATACTAGACACGCTGCCCACCATACCCCTGATCAAAGTTGCATTCTCATAAAGCTGGTTGGCATGCATGTGCTCCTGAAGCCATCCAAAGGCGATGGAGTCAGCCTCCACTGCGCATATTTGAGGAGCTCCAAGATCAGGTCGCAATCGTCGAGCCATAACGCCCCCCCTGCCTACCCATGTCCCATAGCGAGCTCCGAATTCTGCTACAGTAAAAGGCCTTTCGTTTTTGTCAGAATGCCATGCGTCAAGGGCCATGAGTAGACTAAGCCATTCAAAGTACTCCTCATCAATGATAGGCAAGTCCCCAAACACAGGAATATGATGGAATGCCTCACCCCCCAATCCTTTCGGACGATCGAGCGCTACATAGTTGTTGAATACATCCATGCGATCGCATGCTATTCTCCTGCTCAAGTGAAACTTCCTGTATCTGAACCAATTGTTGCAGTCATATTCATACTTGGTTCTGGTACCGGCAAAATCCACTAGGTATTCACTATCGAAAGGTGCAGAATATATCTCTGGAAACAGTTTTTGAAAAAGTGGATGGTGTGGATATAAGACATAGGGAGTTTCAGGATTGAAGCCCCAATCCCATACAGTGCCGGAAGATGCCCTGGCCTCTGGAAATAGGTGCACGTGGCTACTGAAACCCCACTCGCCTTGTCGCGAACCCATCAGCTCAGTCACCCTACCAGAATCAGTGATTGTCATCTTGATCCCACCATTTCTGCTGTGCTGTCTATGGCAAGGGCTCTCGTCCATCCATACAATCTGAATAGATTCCCTAAACCACTGCAAGCCACTAGCATATGCAATATGCCCCGATTCAATGTGAGAATTCTGGTGATACTCAAAGTAGCCTCCAATAGCAAGGAATACGTCCCTTGGAAAGATGCTGAAATCACCAAGACAGTCATTGCAATAGTGCTCAGTAGGACTAACATTCAAGTTAGGAAGGCAGAGTCCCTTTGTTTTGCATGCTCCATGGCCTGTTCCCCTGCTATCACAGGTAGCTTGATCCAGATATTCATCCATCAGAGCTCCTGCTCTGTACACCCTATTGTTCTGAAGCTGTTCCTTGGCCAGCCATGCAATGAGGGTGCTTGGAAACATATTATCTGCGTTGGTGATAAGGAGAAATTTGCCTCTTGCAGCCTGAGCCCCTGTGTTCTTGGCCACATATTCCCAGAAGCGCCCCTTGTCAGCGAATAGATGGCTTTCAGGAGGCACAGTCACGATTCGTAGAGGGGCCAATGACACGATCCCCTGGGTGAGAGGAAATAGCTGAGAGACGGGCAGGTCCTTGAACATGGCGACTTCCTCGTTGTAATCCTCTGTGTAATAGTCCTTGGTCAGTACTGGGTTGTACTGCACCACGATGACCTCATAGAGTAGACTGGACTTGGATAACTGCTCTCCTAGAAAATGCAGGAACGTGAAGAGGCGACTGCGAATCCCGTTGTAGTCGTCGTTGGTAGTGGCAACTATAATGGACAAGTAGATCTCCTCTGCGCTCTTCTTGCGCTGTATGACGCTGCGATAATGCTTGGCTAAGCGGCGAACTCCGCATCGTAGAGATCCTGGGACTAGCCAAAGATTTTGGGGCTCTCTACTTGAGGGATAATAGGCCTTCTGGCTATCGGGAAACACTATTTTGCATGGTACCTCCTCACTGATGATGCCAGCGACTTCACGCATGGTGACAGCTCTGTCAGATGCCAAATCGGTGGCTGGCTCCAGTTGGGAGAAATTGTGCATCATTGCTATTAAGACGCCTGCAAGTTCATCAACATGGGCGAAGCGTCTCGATTCATGGCCATCCGTAAGGGAGTGGACCTCCGCTGCCAGGAGACATTTGTAAACCCAGTCGGAGATCACATGGCTCTTGAATGTGATGGGCTCAGGGCCATACGCGTTCCAAATACGGAACACCTTGCCCCCGCTTGCCAACGCGAGCTCCTCGCCACGTCTCTTCACCTCTCCATACTGGGAAAGCTTGGACGTGTTATTATTATTGTTATTGTTATTGTTGCTAACAGCCAGCTGCGAGCTGGCAAATAGGAAGGGAATCCCTCTTCTTGAGAGCGAGGCCATCGCCGACTGCTGCATGCGCTCACTGTACATCTCTGTGATCTGCTGCATGTGGGTCTTGGATAGGAATTTGGAGCCCCCTACCTCACAGGCCAGGAAAAAGCAAAAGCGGATCCCTCCTTCCCTCTGCTGCTCCAAGTCAAGTAATGCCTCAAGAGCGCCATCCAGCCTCAAATCAATGTCATATCTATTTCGGACCTCAATGACACGAAAGGAGAGGCTCTGTAATGCACTCACCAAGGCTGAACCCACTAGACCCCCAGAACCCAAAACCAGGATTCCCCCCTGTGCAGTGGAACTGTTGCCAGTGGCCATTGGCTGTCCTTTGAGAGGATTCTCATCATTGCAAAGTTCTGGGGGGATCTGCTGTTTTATCTCTGGGACAGAGCTCTGGGCGATATGCTTCACTCCTAAAGCTCTAATGAAGCTTTCTGTGTATGATACGTTCATATTATTATTATTATCATAATCATAATGATAATCAAAATCATCGACAGAGTTTGTTTTTTGCATGAGCAGGTATGGGGCAGAGTGTCTCTTCAATGAATACAAAACAGCCAAGCTTAAGATAAGGGCAATGGACACCAGGATTTGGAATTTGATAAAAAGCTGTTTCCTTCTGCTAACTTGCATGCGATAAGAATGATGATGTCTCATGCTTGAAAATACTACTTCATCAACATATGTATGCTCCTCATTATTATTGAGCCTCCAACATATAATAGAAAGTCCTGTGCTACTGCTAAAATCATACATCACAGAATTGTCTTTCAAAGTATATTGACATCATTTACTCTTTTTTTTGTGAAGCTACACAGATACCTCTGACAATATCAAGGCATATGCAAAGACACAAAGACAGAGATGAAAGAAGCAATGGCCCCATCCACCCATAACCTTCAGATTGATGTATGGCACAAAGGCAGCTGTGCCTCCAACCACCACGCTGACTAGCGTTAGGGCATAGATTCTGAAGTTCCGAAAGAGGATGGGAAGTGTGTACAGCAAAATGCTGAAGAAGACAGACATCCATCTTTTGCCATCGTTTTTTGTGCGCCAAATGGCAATAATCCATAGACTATTGAGGAGGAGGTTCAGAAAGGTAAAGAAGGTGCAGTACCATTCTCCACTTGAAAGCGCAAAGGCAAAGATGGTCCCAGCCACATGCTGCAGGCTTTGATCCAGACGCCTCATATCATTGTCCAGACGATCAGGATATCTTCCAAAGGCCACACCAAGGTGGTAGGTGAAGGATACTGGCATGTGCATGGCACTGCCTAGCAATAAGAAAAGGAGCTTGGCTCTTGCTGCATTCTCTGGAAATCGCTCTAAATACAGGACATAAACTAGTAGTATAGCTGTGGTTGGTAAAAGGATGGTGAATGCATTCAGCGTTTCCTGTAGTGAAGTCATCATAGTCATTATCTAGCTCTTCAGGCCTCGAGCCAAGATATATATGCCATATGGCCTGATAATATTATTGTTATTATCTTTCCTACAACATAGACAGTCTCTTCTTCTACAATAGACAGTCTGTAGACTTCTACAGAGAGAAAATGTCTACAGCTATATGTCTGTAGACTTCTACAGAGAGAAAAGTCTACAGCTATAAGGTCTACAGCTATATGTCTATAGACTATGTGTCTTCTACAATAGACAGTCTGTAGACTTCTACAGAGAGAAAAGTCTACAGCTATGTCTACAGCTATGTCTACAGCTACTCTACAGCTACAGGTCTACAGCTAAAGTCTACAGCAAAGTCTACAGCTACAGGTCTACAGCAAAGTCTACAGCACAGCTCTACAGTTGTTTTTCTTGTGATTTCCATATAAAACTCAGAGAGTAACGTGTTCACGGGAGCCTAGGGAGGCCTTGGAAATCAGTGGCACTCTGCCTCAGTCTGAGCCAAAGTGTATGTGTTTTTTTTTAGTGGAACCGGCTGGGCCTTAGGGGACGTGATCACACATGATAAGAACATAAAACACACACTGTTTCAATGAAACGTTGAGATTTTATAATTACTGCTCCGAATTAGGGGGACGTGATCTGGGAGGGATGGGAGGCCTTGGAAATCAGCGGCACTCTGCCTCAGCCTGAGCCAAAGTGTATGTGTGTTTTTTTTTAGTGGAACCGGCTGGGCCTTAGGAGACGTGATCAACCATGATAAGAATATAAACATACACCGTTTCGTTGAAACGTTGCGTTTTTATAATTACTCCTCCGAAATGAGGGGACGTGATCTGGGAGGGATGGGAGGCCCTGGAAATCAGTGGCACTCTGCCTCAGTCTGAGCCAAAGTGCATGTGTTTTTTTTTTTAGCTGAACGGCTGGGCCTAGTTTTTTTTAACACTTCGAAACGTTGCGTTTTTCACTTTGCCTCAAAATTCCAGCGACTCACAGACCCTCCCTACCCTCCCCGCCCTCCCATGTTCTTATCTATTATATACATATTATAATATATTATAAGTGTATTATAGAGTATTATAAGAGTTTTAAAGTATTATAAAG
>Ga0208872_1000245_pt1 | contig 46767 bp, 38 predicted proteins | sample CryBogCBH12Aug08_FD_185508 | JGI IMG/M metagenome (GOLD analysis project Ga0208872, IMG submission 185508) | Freshwater microbial communities from Crystal Bog, Wisconsin, USA - CBH12Aug08 (SPAdes) | ecosystem: Environmental > Aquatic > Freshwater > Lake | place: Crystal Bog, Wisconsin, USA...
GTCTTCGGAAGGACTGATTACCAATAAATATTGATTCACCTGCAAAGCAGACGGACTAAACAAACACGTATTCATTTTTGGGGTTATTTGATAAACTAATTTTTGTAGTATAAAATTACTAATTAATTTAGCTTTTCAAAACCTTTATTTATGGACAGCGAAATAATGTATACATCTGCCTTCAGGGGCACCAAAACCTTTTCTCAGCAGGATATAGTAACAGCCAATGCTTCCGGCTTTGGGGCCGCAGCTGATGATTATTCCGAAAGAGGGATTGATCTGAATGAAATACTAATCAAAAACAAACCTGCAACCTATTTTTTCCGGATGAACAGCGATGCCATGGAAGGAGCTGGTATTCATGTAGGCGATATGCTGATTGTAGACAGGAGTATTAAGCCTGTTAATGGTAAAATTATAATTGCTGCTGTAAATGGCGAATTACTGGTAAGGCGGTTTACCCATTCATTTAACAAGATGGTTTTATGCCCTGAAAACAGAAGATTCAATAGCATTGAAATAGGTGAATTTACGCAGTTTAATACATGGGGGGTTGTTACTTACATTATACAAAATGCCCCCTAGTTGAAATTACACCAGTAATTGGGTTGTCCTGACGGTTTATTTTAACCCTTACTTCTAAATCTGGATTTAACGGGAATATGAAAATATCCTTTATAAAAATCTATAAAAGGAAATTATGAAAGCAATTGTGGACTGTAATAGTTTTTATTGTTCCTGTGAAAGGGTGTTCCGGCCAGACCTCAATAACAAACCCATTGTGGTTTTAAGTAATAATGATGGATGTATTATTGCCCGGAATGATGAAGCCAAAGCCTTGGGAGTGGGTATGGCTGCACCATTTTTTATGAATAAGGAGCTCATTGAGCATTATAAAGTTGCCGTATTTTCTTCTAACTATAATTTGTATGGCGATATGAGCTGGCGGGTTATGGAAGCCCTCCGCCATATTGCAGGCCGTGAAAATGTGGAAGTTTATTCAGTAGATGAAGCATTTATAAACCTTGATCATGTTCCAACAGCTGATTTGTATAACCTGGCAGTTCAATTGAAAAAAACCGTGGAAGAATGGACTGGTATTGTCGTTTCCGTAGGAATTGCCCCCACTAAAGTGTTGAGTAAAGTAGCAAACCGGCTGGCCAAAAAGAATAAAATAATAACCGGTTGTATCCTGATCCTGGATACTCCACGTAAAATTGAATCAGCTTTAAAAAAGACAGCTGTAGAAGATATCTGGGGTATTGGATACCAGTATGCTAAAAAACTGGAAGTCCTGCAAATACTAACTGCATTTGAGCTTAGCCTGAAAGACCTGAAATGGGCACATAAAAATTTGGGAGGGGTGGTGGGTCAGCGTTTGTTACGTGAGTTAAAGGGAGAACCAGGTATTATGATGAAAGAAGCACTGGTGACTAAAAAAATGATTGCCACTACCCGTATGTTTGGCAACCCTGTTGATGCTTTAAAAGACATTAAAGAAGCCATAGCCACTTATACTGCAAGGGCAGCAGAGAAATTAAGGCGACAAAACAGTGCCGCCACTTGTATCAGTATATTTATTGTTCCCCGGGAAAAACAAGAGGAAGGAAGCCGGTTTCATCATGGGCCTTCTATTTCTGCCAGCATTACCCTGCCATTAGCTACTGCTGTTACCAGTGATTTAATCAAACCTGCATTGAAACTGGCAGAAAGTATTTTTGAACCAGGCAAAGTATATAAAAAAGCAGGAGTAATATTAAGTGGCATTGTTCCGGAAAGTGCTGTACAGGGCAATCTTTTTGTTGCAGAAACAAGTCATAAAAAAAAACTGCTAATGAGTATGATGGATAATATAAATTTCTCTATGAGGGATGATATATTAAAATTTGCATCCAGCGGCACTACCCGTAACTGGAAAATGCAGCAAAATTATCATAGCCCCAGATATACTACCCGATGGGAAGAGGTATATGAAATTTCATAAAAAAGGCAGGCACCTGAACGGGCCTGCCAGTATGGAATAGTTAGGTTATATGGATGGTAGATATTGCTATTCTAATATCTGTATCCTCTTCTGTTATGTATTTCACGGCCCCTGTTTTCAAATTCATGGCCACGGTTATAAGCATATCTATTATCGCGGTAACCGTATGCATATCCTCCCACTATAACAGGCTGACGGTTGGGAACTATAACCGTTCCTGGATAAGGGTTTGCATAAACAACTGGTTGGTGACGGTAGCCTCCAATAATTGGTAAACCAATATGTACATTTAACCGAACCTGTGCATTTGTTTTTGTAACAATGGATGAAGTAATGAGGATCAATACCAACATCATTAATAGCTTTTTCATAATTTTCAGTTTAATAGTTTTACAATAACTGCTGTCTGATTAACTATAAACTAATAATGTGCCGGAATTGAAATGCTATTTGTTAAAATATCCCTGCTATTCTTTCAGATCATAACTTCTGATAGATTTAAATAGTAATCTTTCATTGTCAGTAATAACTTTATAAATAACCACTCGTTTACCGGTTTTGATTGTATTTCCGGCACTGTCTGCAGGGGAATAAATGGGGAATTTTCTTAACAGGCTGCCTTCCATCAGGGAGAATTCATCATACCCTTTATAGCCAGTTCTTATTTTAGGATCATCTATGATATCAGGAAAATATATCGGTACAAAACTTTTATTTTCAGAAGAAGAAATGCCCATTACGGTACCTTTTTCCAATTTATCTCCTGTAAATATATAAACGACAAGATCAGGATATCCATCATTATTAAAATCATCGGTTTCTGCCTTAACTATGATTCCCTTTGCATAAAAGCTGATATCCCTGGCTGTATTTTCAAATCCGATTGGTTTAATAATCAGTAAATTTTTTGTGGCATTTTTATTATCACAGATCAGATGATAACCTGCTTTACCATATTGTAAAGTGGTATCTAATTTTCGGTATTGAGCTTTAATCTGCGAAATGCTGATTAAAGTAAGTGCGCTTATAATAATAAGGGATTTCATTTCTTAGTATGCTGATGAAGGGCTGAAATTACTGATTTATCTTTTTCCGGTAACATAGTTTTTTGAGCTGCAGCAAATACATATATTTACTGCTCTTACATACTTCTCCGGTACTGCCCGCCTACTTCATACAATGCATGGGTAATTTGCCCCAGAGAACAAGATTTTACCGCTTCCATTAAAGCTTCAAACAGGTTACCATTGTTTACAGCCACCTGTTTTAAATGCTGTAGTTTATCATGGGCAACAACTGCATTGCGTTGATGAAATGCTTCCAGGTTTTGAATTTGCAAATCTTTTTCAGCTGTTGTTGAACGGATTACTTCAGAGGGTATTATAGTTGGGCTTCCCTTTTTATTAAGAAAAGTATTGACTCCAACAATTGGAAGTTCACCTGTATGTTTCAGCATTTCATAATGCAGGCTTTCTTCCTGAATTTTATTGCGCTGATACATTCTTTCCATAGCCCCTAAAACACCGCCACGGTCTGTTATCCTGTCAAATTCTGATAGCACAGCTTCTTCCACCAGGTTGGTTAATTCTTCCATAACAAAACTGCCCTGCATGAAGTTTTCGGAGAAAGCCGAGCCTAACTCTCTGTTGATAATTAACTGGATGGCCATTGCCCTGCGTACACTTTCCTCTGTGGGGGTAGTGATAGCTTCATCATAAGCATTGGTATGCAATGAATTGCAATTGTCATAAATTGCATACAGCGCCTGCAATGTGGTGCGGATATCATTGAAATCAATTTCCTGAGCATGCAGACTGCGCCCACTGGTTTGGATATGGTATTTTAACTTTTGGGAACGTTCATTGCCTTTGTATTTAATTCTCATGGCTTTGGCCCAGATACGGCGTGCCACCCTTCCAATTACACTATATTCAGCATCCATACCATTACTGAAAAAGAAGGATAAATTAGGGGCGAAATCGTCAATATGCATACCCCTGCTTAGAAAATATTCCACATAAGTAAACCCGTTTGATAAAGTAAATGCCAATTGTGTAATAGGGTTAGCACCTGCTTCAGCAATATGATAACCGCTGATACTGACACTATAAAAATTACGTATTTCCTGATCTATGAAATATTGCTGTACATCTCCCATTAATTTTAATGCAAATTCAGCAGAAAAAATACAGGTATTTTGTGCCTGGTCTTCTTTTAAAATATCAGCCTGTACTGTTCCCCTTACCTGTTGTAAAGTAGCAGCTTTTATATTTTTATACACATCTTCCGGTAATAATTCATCCCCGCTTAATCCCAGTAAACCTAATCCCAGCCCATCATTACCCTCCGGTAAACCTTCTGCAGCAGGGTTTAGGTAAACGGGATTAGGTATATCACTAAATTTTTTATTCCTGTAATCAGCAACTCGGTGCCATTCACCTTTTTCCCTTAACCATTTTTCACAGGCCTGGTCAATAGCAGCATTTAAAAAAAATGCCAGCATAATGGGTGCCGGACCATTAATAGTCATCGAAACTGAGGTTTTTTCATTGCATAAATCGAACCCGCTGTATAACTTTTTAGCATCATCCAAAGTGGCAATACTAACACCACTATTTCCGATTTTTCCATAAATATCGGGCCGTATAGCAGGATTTTCACCATATAAGGTAACACTGTCAAAAGCAGTACTTAACCGGATAGCAGGCTGCCCCGCTGAAACATAATGAAACCGCTTATTGGTTCTTTCCGGGCCACCCTCGCCTGCAAACATCCTTGTCGGGTCTTCACCTTCTCTTTTTAAAGGAAAAACACCGGCTGTAAAAGGAAATTTACCGGGCAGGTTTTCCTGTAACTGCCATTGTAATAAATCTCCCCAATCTTTATACGCCGGTAATACAATTTTCCGAACTGGCGTACCACTTAAGGTTTTGGTAATTAAAGGCTGTGCAAATACTTTATCCCTTACTTTATATTCAAAATTATCTTTCCGGTATTCTTCAGAAACAGAAGGCCAGGATTCAATCAATAATTTACACTCACTATCCAGCAGGTGCTGATACTTTTTCTGGAGTGCAATTAATTCATCTGTATATTTTACCTCCTTTAAAATACCATGTAACTGATACAATTTGCTGGCAATTTTGCTTTGGGATGTTGCCCATTCATCATATTGCCGGTTGACTTCAGAGATTTCTGATAAATAACGAACCCTTTTTGGAGGAATGATAGATATATCTGGTGTAAAACCAGACTTATTAATCTTATATTGACCAAAACTGACCCCTGTTTTAGATGCAATCAGTTCTAACATCAATGCAAACAAACAATTAATACCATTATCATTAAACTTATTGGCACAGGTACCCATTACAGGTAAATCATCATCTTTCGCTGTAAATAACTGATGATTGCGTTTGTATTGCTTTCTGATATCGGCTAAGGCATCCAGGGCACCAGCTTTATCAAACTTATTCAAACAGATCATATCTGCATAGTCCAGCATATTGATCTTTTCCAACTGTGAAGCAGCCCCATATTCAGGAGTCATTACATACATACTTATATCAGAATAGTCCAGGATACCGGCATCACTCTGTCCAACACCGGCAGTTTCCAGTATAATAAAATCGTAGGCAGCTTCTTTGCATACAGTAATGGCATCTTTTACAGCCTTACTCAGTGCTGTATTGTCTTCCCTGGTGGCCAAGGAACGCATATAAGCCCTTGGATGAGCAATGGCGTTCATCCGTATCCTGTCTCCCAGTAAAGCTCCCCCTGTTTTCTTCCTGGAAGGGTCTACACTAATCACTGCAATGGTTTTATCTGAAAAGGAATGTAAAAACCTGCGAACAATTTCGTCTGTAACAGACGATTTTCCGGCTCCTCCTGTACCGGTAATTCCAAGAACCGGTATCTGGTTTTGTTGAACACATTGGCTTATTTTACGGATACCGGATTCAGCCAATGTAATTTCCCTGGCAATTACCCTGATATTCCTTGCTTCTCCCAATGGGTAGTCGGGACCTGCAGTTACCGGTTCAGTTAAAGGAAAATCACAGTATCGGATCACTTCTTCAATCATCCCTTCCAATCCCATTTTCCTGCCATCATCCGGTGAGTAAATCCTGCTGATTCCATAATCCTGTAATGCTGCTATTTCAGCTGGCAGGATAGTTCCGCCGCCGCCACCGAATATCTTAATATGTGGGGCACCATTGGCATCCAGCAAATCTCTCATATATTTAAAATACTCAACATGCCCCCCCTGATAACTGGTAATGGCAATACCCTGTACATCTTCCTCAATGGCAGCTTCCACAATCTCCTGTACACTTCTGTTATGGCCTAAATGAATAATTTCAGCTCCCATGCCCTGCATAATTCGTCTCATGATATTAATGGCCGCATCATGGCCATCAAATAAACTTGCTGCTGTAACGATCCTGACTTTATTGACTGGTAGGTAATTCATATTAAAAATGTGATAAAACAAAAATAACAGAATAACCCGAACAGTTGTTAGTTTTATGGCTTTATGATAATTTTCAGTTTCTTTAACTTAAAATCTTATTATTTTCATCGCAAAATATAAGTATGAGATTTAAAATAAAGATTGATGCCAGTTCCAAATATCCTGTTATAAACCTCCAAGATTCAGTTAGTGGCAGTGAAGTGGAAATTTATTCCTTCGGCGCTTTAGTAAACAAATTTTCTATTCCTGTTGACGGAAAGCCGGTTAATATTATTGATGGATTCAATTCTGTGGAAGATGCAGTGGAAAATATTACCAATGGTTTTAAAAGTGCTAAACTTTCTCCTTTTACCTGCAGAATGAATGCGGGTGAATACAATTTTAATGATACCACCTATAAAATTGAGAAGTTTTACTTACCACCCCATGCTATCCATGGGATTACTTATGATGGAATTTTTGAAGTATTGACCACACATGCTGATGACCAGAATGCATCAGTAGGTTTAAAATTAGATTATAAAGGAACAGATAAAGGGTACCCATTTCCATTTGAATTACTCATTAACTGGAAACTGGAAAAAGATAATAAACTTACGGTAAAATCGACTGTTTTTCACCATAATACACATCCCATCCCTTATGCGGATGGTTGGCATCCTTATTTTTCATTAGGTTCCAGTGTTGATACTTATAAAATACAGTTCAGCAGCAATACTATGTTGGAATTTGATGAAACTTTGTTACCTACTGGTAACAAAATAGAGGATAAACGTTTTATTGCCGGGGCGTCACTGGATGGTATTTTTCTGGACAACTGCTTTGAGCTGGAAGGCGCTAACCCGGTTTGTATTTTGAGTAATGATACATTACAACTTACGATACAGCCCGATGCAGCTTACCCCTTACTGCAAATTTATACCCCTCCGCACAGAAACAGTATTGCCATTGAAAACCTGAGTGGAGCACCGGATTGTTTTAACAATGGAATAGGACTTTCCTTAGTACAACCAGAAAAATTATATCTATTTTCCACTTCATATACTTTAAAAACAAAATAACCATGTCAGTTAAACAAGACGTAATTGCCGTATTTAAGGAAAACTTTAAAACAGCACCCAGGATTTTTTATTCACCTGGAAGAATTAATTTAATAGGAGAACATATAGATTATAACCATGGTTATGTAATGCCTGCTGCAATTGACAAAGGCATTTGGTTTGCAGTTGCTGCCAATAATACGCAAACTGCAAATTTTGTAAGTGTAGACTTAAAGGATTCTTTTTCTATATCTCTGGATGCTATTCAGAAACAGGATAGCTGGAAAAATTATGTATTGGGGGTTTTGCATATTCTGGAAGAAAACAATATTAAAACCGGAGGGTTTGATTGTGCATTTGGGGGGAACCTGCCGGTAGGTGCAGGTTTATCTTCTTCCGCAGCTGTGGAAGGTGGCCTTTTATTTGCCCTGAACAGTATTTTTGGATTTGGTTTGAACAGGGTTGAAATGGCAAAACTGGCCCAGAAAGCAGAACACAGTTATCCAGGGGTAAATTGTGGAATCATGGATCAGTTTGCCAGCCTGAACGGAAAAAAAGATCATGTGATCTTACTGGATTGTGTAACGCTTGACTATCAGCATTTTCCATTGCAGTTAAATGATTATGCTATTTATCTGATAAACACCAAAGTACATCACTCCCTTGCCAGTGGAGAATATAATAAAAGAAGGCATGATTGTGAAGAAGGTTTTGCTATTTTAAATGAAAAGCTGGGTGGGAATATTACTTCCTGGCGCCAGATTAGTTCAGAACAGGTGGTATTAAATAAGTCCTTTTTGAGTGACCGGATTTTTGACCGCTGCCTTTTTGTAACACAGGAAATAGCCCGTACACAAAAAGCAGGTGAATTACTGAAAGCAGATAACCTGATTGAATTTGGAAAATTAATGTTTCTGACACATGACGGACTGAGTAAATTATATGAAGTAAGCTGTGATGAATTAGATTTTTTAGTGGATGAGGCCAAACAATATCCTGAAATTATAGGATCAAGGGTAATGGGCGGAGGTTTTGGAGGTTGTACTATTAATATTATAGAAAAGGTAAAAGCAGATGCAATTATTGCATCAATTACATCTGCTTACCATAAAAAGTTCAATATCACTCCGGAAGTTTATGAAATGGCTACCAGTGACGGAACTTACGAAATCCTATAAACTAAGTGTTGCAATTGCACTGATTTCAACATTTAAATTTTTAGGTAATGTTTTTACGGCTACTGTTTCACGGGCGGGATAATCTCCTCTGAAATAAGAGCCGTAAATTTCATTTACTTCAGCAAATAAAGCCATATCACTTAAAAAAATAGTGGTTTTGACAATGTTTTCAAAACCCACTCCGGCTGCTGTTAATACAGCTTTTAGATTTTCCAATACCTGAATGGTTTCTGCTTTAATTGAACTTACCACTAATTCATTTGTTTGAGGATGAATTGCTACCTGTCCGCTTACAAAAAGTAAGCCTGCTGCACTAACAGCCTGGTTATAAGGACCAATAGGGGCCGGTGCATTATTTGTTTTGATAATTTGTTTTGACATATTTTCTTTATTTCTTTAGCAAATAACTGCATTTCCATGAACTGACCAACCTAAATTTGCAGGATTACTAAAAAGGAACCTCAGATGGCTTTGATCCTGAATATAGATACCGCTACAGAATTTGCATCTGTATGTTTATCAGAGAATGAACGTTTACTGGCAATGGAAATAAGCCAGGAACAAAAAAACCATGCTTCCTTTTTACAACCGGCAATTGATAAAATAAGGACTGATTTAAATATTGATTTAACTGCAATTGATGCCTTTGCAGTTACGATTGGCCCTGGAAGCTATACCGGGCTCAGGGTAGGATTAGCTTCTGCAAAAGGTCTCTGCTTTGCATTGAATAAACCGTTGATTGCTGTGAATACTTTAGAAGTAATGGCCATGCATGCGATTAGAAAAATGAAAGAAAATAAAACAATTACTGATGATTTTTTATTTTGTCCGATGATTGATGCGCGTAGAATGGAAGTATTTATGGCAGTTTATAATGACCAGCTTGTTCCTTTTATTGAACCTTCTGCTATGATTTTAACCGAAAACAGCTTTGCTGATATTAAAAACAGAACGCTTGTGTTTTCGGGAAGTGGAAAAAATAAACTTGCCGATATTAGTAATAACAAAAATTTTGTTTTTTTAACATTTCAGCATAATGCATATGATTTATCAATAATTTCGAAACAAAGGTTTGATAATAAGCAATTTGCAAGTCTTGCGTATTGCGAGCCACTATACCTGAAGGAATTTTATAATACCCGTTTACAATAATCTATTACAAATTTTTTAATTATTTATACATAATATTCAATATTATTTTTTTAACTTCGTTCTGTTTTTATTATTTAACCCCCAATTTAGTAGAAGTATGAATCATCCTTTAACTTCACTTACCCTTAATAATGGTAAGTCAACTGTAAAGATTAATTACTTACAGACAAAAAAAGCAGCTCTGATTTTAAGAGCACTTAACCACAAACTTCGTCATCAGATGCTGAAGCTTTTAGATGACAACAAGAAAATGACCGTTACAGAATTGTATGTTAAAATGCGTTTAGAACAATCAGTTGCTTCTCAGCATTTGGCAATTTTACGTCGAGCCGGTCTGGTTTCAACTACCAGAAACGGAAAATTCATTTATTATACACCCAGCTATACAAGAATAGCTGAAGTTATGAAGTTTGCGGCTGATTTAGTTGAGTAATTCAACAAAATGTATTTCTAAAGCCTGTAATGTAAACATTACAGGCTTTTTTTTCGGAATTACAACTAGCCATTCTTATTACAATACTTAAGCTTTTATCTTTACAAAAAGATAATCAAATATGTATATTCAGCAATTATATACCGGATGTATCAGTGAAGCAGCTTATTATATTGAAAGTGAGGGGGTTGCTGCAGTAATAGACCCTTTAAGGGATATTGAAGAATACCTGCAGCTTGCAAGGGAAAGAAAATCAAAAATAAAATATATTTTCGAAACACATTTTCATGCTGATTTTGTTTCGGGTCATTTAGATTTGGCAAAGGAAACCGGCGCTATTATTATATATGGACCAGATACGAATTGCAGTTTTCCCATTCATATTGCAAAAGATGAGGAATTATTTGATCTGGGAAATATTACAATAAAAGTACTGCACACTCCCGGACATACTTTGGAAAGCAGTTGTTTTTTATTATTAGATGAAAATAAAAAAGAACATGCTCTTTTTTCCGGAGATACTTTATTTGTAGGTGATGTGGGCAGACCTGATCTGGCCCAGAAGGGCGATGAACTTACTACAAATGACCTAGCTGCTCTGTTATATGATAGCCTGCAATCAAAAATAATTCCATTACCTGATGATGTAATTTTATATCCAGCGCATGGTGCAGGCAGCAGTTGTGGTAAAAATATATCTGCAGAAACATTTAGTACCATTGGAGCACAAAAACAAAGTAATTATGCATTAAGGGCTACTTCAAAAGAAGAATTTATAAAAGCAGTAACAGAAGGACTGAGTGTACCCCCCCAATATTTTCCTATCAATGCAAAAATAAATAGGGAAGGTTATGAGACTCTCAATGCTATATTGGAAAAAGCATTAGTGCCACTTTCGGTTGAGGATTTTAAATTACTGACCAAAAAAGAAGAGGTAATTATTTTGGACACCAGATCTGCTGAGATTTTTGTACAGGGCTTTATTCCATCCTCTGTATTTATTGGTCTGGAAGGCCGTTTTGCTGAATGGGCAGGAAGTTTATTACCTTTTAATCAACCGATTGTATTGGTTACAGCATCTGGAAAAGAAAAAGAAACCATCACCAGACTGGCAAGAGTTGGTTTTGAAAACATAAAAGGTTTTTTAAATGGGGGTTTTGATGCCTGGAAAAATGAAGGAGGCAGAATTGATATGATTATTAATGTGGAAGCAGATGAAGTGGCAATGGATATACCTTTTGATGAAAACCTGATCATTGCGGATGTAAGAAAAGAAACAGAGTTTGCCGACGGCCATATAAAAGAAGCCGTAAATATTCCGTTGATTGAATTAATAGATCCGGCCAGTATGGCCAACTTTGAGGATCATCATAATATTTATGTGCACTGTGCCGGTGGGTACAGAAGTGTGATTGCTGTTTCATTAATGAAAAGACAGGGTATTCATAATTTGAGAAATATAGAAGGCGGATGGAAAAAGATTATAGAATTAAAAGATAAAATTGAAATTGAAAAAAGCGTTGAAGCATTAAACTAATACTTAATTAACATAAAAAAGTGGAATAAATATTCCGCTTTTTTATGTTACCACCAGGTGCCTGTGCTTTTCCTCATTAAATGCATATTTCCATCTTCGATGGCTCCATAAATAATTGGCAGGTGTTTTCTTAATGGCATTTTCAACGGAAGCAGCAAATATTCTGGTCAGTTCTCCTTCTTTATAAGTATTGGGATCTGTTGTCAGTAATTCAAAATCAGTATGGTAATAGCCTCTTTTCGTTTTATAAAAGTTGGTGAAAACTATAGCTGTTTTATTCCGTTTTGCTCCTTTTTCAGGCCCTTTATTAAACGGTGTAAGCCGGTTAAAAAAATTAACCCAATAAGCTTTTTCAATATTTCCGGGGTTCTGATCTGCACCTAATCCCAACGCATATCTTCCCCTTACATACCTGTGAAATTTGAATTGAAATTCAGTGGCAGGAATCAATATGGTACCAAACCTTCCCCGCATATCGTACATTATTTTTGTGAATGCTTTATTGGAAACCGGCATAAAGACACCAACAAATGGATATTTACCAAACTTTGAAATTCCAAAATTTACTAGTTCCCAATTAAAGAAATGACCCGACATTAATTGTACATTCACTCCGGTATCATACAATGCATTCAATGTTTCTATATTGGAAGAAAATCGCTTTGAAAGCTCTTTTTCACTAATAGAAATCATCTTTATCATTTCCAGTATAGTATCAATAAAATTGTGGTAAAAATCTTTGGCAATCCTTACCCGTTCCTTTTCAGTTTTATCCGGAAAAGCAATAAGCAGGTTATTCATCACCACCTCTTTTCTGTATCCTGTAATATAATATACAAAACCATAAATTCCATCACTAATGAAATACATGATTTTCCAGGGTATTAATGATAAAAGGTAAAAAAGAGGGTAAAGTATATAATACATTCCATATGGTTGAAATGCTAATATAGACTTTTACTGTAAAGAAAAAGGTTTAAAAATCTATAATACAATATTCTGTAATAATCCACTTTTGGATAAATGATCTGTATTGTAATGCAACCCTCTGCTTTCTTTTCTGAATTCTGCACCTTTTACAATTAAATACCCCACTGTAATCAGGTTCCTTAATTCACATAACTGAGGAGATACTTTAGTAGAACGGTACAATTCTTCTGTTTCAATAAATAAGAGGTCAAGCCTTTTCATAGCCCTTGCTAAACGGACATCTGTCCGAACTATACCAACATAATCACTCATAATCTGTTGCAGTTCTTTCAGACTTTGGGTAATAAGAATCATTTCCCTGGGATCAGAAGTTCCTTTTGCATTCCAATCAGGAAATAAAAGACTGCGCTCTTCCAGCTCTTTAGATTGATTCAAATCTTCAAATAATTTTACAGAATCAAGATAAGCCCTGTGACCAAACACCATTGCTTCCAGTAAACTATTGCTTGCCAGCCTGTTGGATCCATGTAACCCCGTACTGGAGCATTCCCCGCATGCATATAAGTTTTTGATGGACGTCCTGGCCCATTCATCCGTTTTAATACCACCACAACTGTAATGTGCTGCAGGTGCTACAGGAATCATATGTTGCGTAATATCAATTCCTATACTCAGGCATTTCTCATAAATATTGGGGAAATGATGAATAAAGGCTTCCTTAGAAATATGACGGCAATCCAGGTAAACATGCTCTGTACCCGTTTTCTTCATTTCATTATCAATAGCTCTGGCTACAATATCACGGGGTGCGAGGTCCTTTCTGGGATCATATTTTTCCATAAAAGCTTCCCCATTCTTATTTCTTAATATACCCCCATCCCCTCTTACTGCTTCAGTAATCAGGAAAGAAGGTGAAATACCAGGTTCATATAATGCAGTGGGATGAAATTGTATAAATTCCATATTTTCTATCCTGCCCTTAGCCCTGTAAACCATCGCTATCCCATCTCCCGTTGCTATACGCGGATTGGTAGTAGTACGGTAAGCCTGCCCACATCCACCCGTAGCCAGTAAGGTGATTTTAGAAATAATTTTCTCAATCCTGTTGGAATTCAAATTGAGTACATACACACCATAGCAGGTTATATCCTGAGCAGATTTTGTTACCAGAAAGCCAAGATGATGCTGTGTGATAATATCTAAAACAAAACAATGTTTATTGATTTCAATATTTTTGGTTTTGTGCACCTCCTCCAGTAAAGCACGCTCCATTTCTTTACCCGTTACATCTTTATGGTGCAAAATACGGTATTCGCTATGGCCTCCTTCTCTTCCCAAGGCATAAGCTCCCGTTTCATTTTTATCAAATTCTGCACCATAAGTAATAATCTCTTTAATACGCTGAGGGCCTTCCTTCACTACAATTTCCACAATTTTTTCATTACATAATCCATCACCGGCAATCAGTGTATCATCGATGTGTTTTTCATAACTGTCTTTTTCCACATCCCACACACCTGCAATACCACCTTGTGCATATTTGGTATTGGTTTCGTCTGCCTGTGTTTTGGTAATAACAATAATTTTTTTATCAGGATAGGTTTTAGCAATTTTCAATGCATAGGTTAATCCTGCAATGCCACTACCAATAACTAAGAAATCTGTATGCATAAATAATTCCTTATCTGTAACTTTTAAATAATCAAACCTTCAACCTTATTTTAAAACATTGGGTTCTACCCAGGCCTCATTTTCTTTCAATAGTTCAATTAACGCATCCACAGCTATTGCACTGTCTATATTCCGCTTCATGATCTCCTTCCCCTTATATAATGTTATTTTCCCAACACCACTACCCACATAACCAAAATCAGCGTCAGCCATTTCACCCGGGCCATTTACAATACATCCCATGATGGCTATTTTGATACCTTTCAGATGATTGGTCACATTTCTGATCCGGGATGTTGTTTCCTGCAAATCAAATAATGTTCTTCCGCAACTGGGACAGGATATATATTCTGTTTTTGAAATCCTGGTTCTGCTGGCTTGCAGAATACTGAATGCAGTATTATTGATAAATTGTTCTACAGAGGTATTGTTGGTATAATTTCTCCCTTTAGCGTTTTTTAACCCTGCATCCTGCAATTGATACGCAGAATTGGTCATCCCGAAAAATACACCATCTCCAAACCCATCCAATAATAAAGCTCCTGCTTCTGCAGCGAAATGAATTAAATGTTCATCTGCAGTTTTACCATCACTGTCAATAGATAGAATTACAGGATTTTTAATATTTTTTTCCTGTAATATAATACACATCCTTCTTACAGCTGCCATTGAATGATTCAGGGAACTACTTAAAATTAAAACAACAGCAGGATGATTGGCCAATTCATCCAGCCAGGTATAGTCATTGATGGAAGTCTGATCACTATAACAATCCATCAGTACAAAATTCAGTTTTTCACTTCTCTGTTCTGATTCTGCAAAACCTCCAGCATCAAAAATGGGAAAGCAGGCAGATTTATCAGCTGCCAAAGCCCATGCAGCCGGATAACAGACTGTTTTTAATGTACCGGGTAAAGGGAAATTTAAAACCTGATGGCCCGTAAAAATATAATCTGCTGCTGTATCACTGATCGTCCATTTATCCAGTTCAGCTTCATAAGTATAGCCGGCACAAGTCAAATCAGAAGCTTTAAGAGGATTAATCCTGCTCAGGTCTGCAATGACTACCGGAACATGGCCAGATCCTATATTATTTACTTCAAATGTTTGTCTGCGTTTATATTCAAATGGATTATACGTTATTTTTTCAACAGGCGGAATGGCAGATGGTACATCTGATATTTTCTTTTCTGCTGTATATCGTTTTACAATATCCCTGCATACAGGAATTTCAAATTCAGGGTCTTCTGTTAAGGAAACACGAATAGTATCTCCAATACCATCTTCCAGCAGGCTTCCAATACCGGCAGCACTTTTAATTCTTCCTTCTTCTCCGTCACCTGCTTCCGTAACACCTAAATGTAATGCATAACACTCCTGAAACTCATCAAACATTTTATTGATCAGTAACCGGTATGCCTGTACCATTACCTGTGGGTTACTGGATTTCATGCTCAATATAATATTGTGATAATTTTCTCCACGGGCAATTCTTAAAAACTCCATAGCACTTTCCACCATTCCCATAGGTGTATCACCATAACGACTCATGATCCTGTCGCTCAGAGAACCATGATTGGTACCTATTCGCATGGCTGTTCCGTATTCCTTACATATTTTAACCAATGGTGTAAAACGTTCCTTGATTCTTTCAATTTCTTCTACATATTCAGCATCTGTATACTCTATCTGTTCAAACTTTTTCTTGTCCACATAATTACCCGGATTCACTCTTACTTTTTCAATTATCCTGGCTGCTACTTCTGCCGCATTCGGTGTAAAATGGATATCAGCAATTAATGGCACTGTATAACCCCTGCTGCGCAATTCGCTTTTGATATTCCGTAAATTTTCTGCTTCCCGGATGGAAGGCGCTGTAATACGCACCAGTTCTGCCCCTGCTTCAATACAACGTATGGTTTGTGCTACCGTTGCAGCAGTATTCATCGTATCCGTAGTGGTCATGGTTTGTATGCGTATCGGGTGCCCGTTTCCCAGCAGTAAATCGCCTATTTTAACTTCTTTAGTAAGTAAACGGCTATATTCTGTGAGTGAATTACAATATAGTTGCATAATCTGTAACTGTTTCCTGAAGACAAATGTCATCAAAAAAATTAAGTATTTTTATAGATATTTAATTAACAATGAAACTTACAATTAGTTTATTACTCCTGTTTCTGAGTTACGCAGCATTATCTCAAAATACTGCCACCGGCAAATCATACCGGATTACCAGTACTTTCAGCATGTTTCCGGACGCTGAACGGAATGCCCATCCCAGAATCTATGAAGGCAAAACTTACGGAACAGAACAGCATTATATGGACAGCAGCGCTTATCTCTTTATTCCAGATTATTTCGATAAAAACAAGCCATATACCTATGTAATCTGGTTTCATGGATGGGGCAATAATATTGATACTGCACTGGCACAGTTTTCATTGAAACAACAATTTTATAATGCCCGGCTGAATGCTATTTTTATTTTTCCGGAAGGACCTTTTAACAGCCCTGACAGTTATGGTGGTAAATTTGAAAAGCCTGATACTTTTAATTACTTCCTGCAGGATGTACACTCATTTTTGATAAAAGAAAAAATATTGAAAGAGAAAGGGATACCGCAAATTATCTATGCCGGCCACAGCGGCGCTTACCGGGTAATCAGTTATTTGCTGTTACATGCTTCCAATCCTTGCAAGGGAATTATATTGTTTGATGCATTATATGGCCAGGAAGAAAAATTTGCAGTCTATTTACAACAGCATCCATCCACCCGTTTATTGAATATCTATACCGATACAGGCGGTACCCTTCAAAACTCCCTGGATTTTATTACAGATATGAAAGCCTGGAAATGGAATTATATTGCAAAAGAAGAAGATGATTTTGAAATAACTGATATGAAAAATCATCGCATTCTTTTTCTGCACAGTAGGAATCAACACAATGATGTAATGAATTATAAAAACAATTTTGAAAAATTCTTAAAAGCCATTAACCTTTAACCCGGAAAAAATCATCTTTTCCCTTCCAGAAAACCTTCCTGTTTTAAAATATTCATCAGCATATTGGTTCTGATAGCAACCAGGTCCATATTATGTTTCCCTTCTATATTCAGGACAAAGAAATAAGGATGATGGTTTTCTTCTACCCAACCTACAATCCAACCCAATGCATTGCCATTTTCCCGGTAACCGAATCCGGTTTTATAGGCCAGTAAATATTTTGAATTGTTTTCATGAACCATCACTTTTTTTACTATCTCAGTGGAGAACTTATTAAAAGGCAGTTTCCCGAAATACAATTGTTTTACTAACCCTAATTGCTCATCTGCGGTAATTTTCAATGAATTATCCAGCCAGAAAGAATCAATCCTGTTTCCTGTTTTTTTATTGCCATAATGCAGGCTGTCTAACCACAATTGCATAGTATCTTTTCCAATACGCCTGGCTACTTCCTGATAATAAGGCACTGCCGAAACTTTAAAAGCTTCTTCCATAGTTAAGTCTTTATTCCAGTTCTCATTCCAGCGTTTAATACCATCCCATTTTATCAGCATTTTTTCATTGGTAATCACACCGGTCTGTAGCCCAATCAGACTATTCACAATTTTAAAAGTAGATGCAGGCAAATAAGCCGAATCTTTATACCTGGATAAATTATAAATGGTAAACGAACCTTCCCCATTATCAAAAATGGAGAAAGAGCCACTTACCTGATTATCATCAAAATATTTTTTAATAGAATTATCAATTTTTACATTATTGGGAGTACATGCCTGTAAAAGGAAAGTGCTGGCAATTACACAAATAATTATAGAAATGCTTTTAATCATCATTGATCTTTTAATCTGCAAAAGTTTTTTAATTTTTCAGTACCCCGAGTTCTTTACCCACTTTGGTAAATGCAGCAATTGCCTTATCCAAATGCGCTTGCTCATGGGCAGCACTCAATTGTACCCTTATCCTTGCCAGACCCTTGGGCACAACCGGAAAGAAAAAGCCAATGACATAAATACCTTCTTCCAGTAATTTAGAGGCAAAATTCTGAGCGACTACCGCATCATAGAGCATAATGGGAACAATCGGATGATCCCCTGGTTTTATATCAAATCCGGCTTCTGTCATTTTAGCCCTGAAATATTGGGTATTGTATTCCAGTTTGTCCCGTAATTCTGTAGTTTCAGTCAGCATATCCAATACTGCTATACTGGCTCCTACAATACTCGGAGCTACAGAATTGGAAAATAAATAGGGTCTGGAACGCTGGCGCAGCATTTCTATAATTTCTTTCTTTCCTGATGTAAATCCGCCACTTGCCCCACCTAATGCCTTGCCAAAAGTTCCTGTAATTATATCAATTCTGCCCATCACATTCCGGTATTCATGAGTACCCCTTCCTGTTTTACCTAAAAATCCGGAAGAATGAGATTCGTCAATCATAACAATGGCATTATACTTGTCTGCCAGGTCACAAATTTTATCCAGTTGTGCAATGGTTCCATCCATACTGAAACTGCCATCTGTTACAATGATCCTGTTACGGAGTTTTTGCGTTTGCTGCAGTTTAGCTTCCAGATCTTCCATATTATTATGTTCATAACGGTAACGCTGTGCCTTACATAACCGAACGCCATCTATAATGGAAGCATGATTCAAAGCATCACTGATGATGGCATCTTCTTCATTAAACAGGGGTTCAAATACACCTCCGTTTGCATCAAAAGCAGCTACATATAAAATAGTATCTTCAGTTCCCAGAAAACGGGAAACTTTTTCTTCCAGTTCTTTATGAATATCCTGTGTACCGCATATAAAACGAACACTGCTCATTCCATACCCATGTGTATCAATAGCTTTATGTGCGGCTTCAATTACTTTAGGATGAGACGACAAACCCAGGTAATTATTGGCACAAAAGTTTAAAACTGTAGTACCATTTACAGTGATCTCAGGCCCCTGTTCACTGGTAATAATTCTTTCTTTTTTAGATAGTCCTGCTGCAGTTATTTCATCCAGTTCGGCTTTTATTCTGCTGGTAAAAGTATCGTTCATATTTGGTGTTTTATAAAGACATAGTTAAAAGTCCCTCCTTATTTCTAATAATCGATAACCTGTTCCTGAATGAATTCCGGAATAGCTCTCCATTCATACTGCTGATTACGCAGTTGGGGTTCAAACCCTGCTTCCCGGATTGCATCCTGCATAGATTTATAAGTAAACCGATGCGGTGCACCTGCAGCACTTACCACATTTTCTTCAATCATTATACTGCCAAAATCATTGGCTCCAGCATGCAGGCATATTTGTGCTGTTTGTTTACCTACTGTTAACCAACTGGCCTGAATATTTTTAATATTTGGCAACATAATCCTGCTGATCGCTACCATTCTGATATATTCATCAGGAGTGGTTAAATTTTGAACACCCCTGATTTTGGCCAGTAATGTATCCACATCCTGGAAGGTCCAGGCAATAAAGGCAAGAAATCCTTTTGCTTCCGGTGGTTTGGATGCCTGAACTTCCCTGATTCTTTCCAAATGAATAAACCTTTCTTCCAGTGTTTCCACATGTCCAAACATCATGGTGGCACTGGTGGTAATATTTAAAAGATGGGCTTCATGCATAATGGCAAGCCATTCATCTGCACCACATTTACCTTTTGAAATAAGCCTTCTTACCCTATCTACCAGTATCTCGGCTCCTGCTCCCGGCAATGAATCCATACCTGCTTCTTTCAATGCAGTCAATACTTCTTTATGCGTGGATTTTTCAAGCTTGGTAATATGAGCAATTTCCGGTGGCCCTAAAGCATGCAGTTTGATGGTTGGAAATTCCTGTTTAATCTGCCTGAAGGTATTCATATAAAAATCCAGTCCAAGTTGCGGATGGTGCCCACCCTGTAACAATAACTGATCCCCCCCGTATTTTAAAGTTTCCGTAATTTTTTTACGATAAGTCTCCATATCGGTGATATATGCTTCACCATGGCCTGGTATCCTGTAAAAATTACAAAACTTGCAATTGGCTATACAAACATTGGTTGTATTTACATTCCGGTCAATTTGCCAGGTTACTTTGCCATGGGGTACCTGTTTCTTGCGTAATTCATCCGCCACATACATCAATTCGGTAAGCGGTGCATGTTCAAATAAAAACATGCCCTCTTCCTTGCTCAGGAATTCAAAGTTTAAGGCCTTTTGAAGCAGGTCTGCTAATACCATATCCGAATTATTTTTGGGTAGTTTAAAATAAATTACAAGAATTACAAAGTTAAGTTTGTAAAGTTAACCGCAAAGAAATCGTTCAAAACAACCATTCTTCCTTCATTTTTTTCTTTTATCCGGCATCATTTAAAATCCTAACCGAATTATTGTAACTTGTTATTATAGTATTTTTTATGAAACTATCCTTGTCTATAACAGTATTATTGATTTGTTGTTTAGCAGATTCTGTATTCAGTCAGGAAGAATTTCTGCCTCCTCCATCTAAATTCATTACCAAAATCCCTTTTTTTCAACTAACCGGAGGAATCGTTATTATCCGTGGATTGCTGGATAAAATTCCGGACACCCTGAATTTTGTATTGGATACTGGAAGCGGTGGAATTTCACTGGATTCTACAACTGTTGATGAGTATAAATTAAAGAGAGTTAAATCAGACCGCTCTATTCGCGGGATAGCAGGTATTAAACTGGTGGATTTTACTTATAGTCATACCCTTCATTTTCCAGGATTAAATGTAGACAGCCTTAATTTTCACATTAATAATTATAATCTGTTAACCAGTGTTTACGGGGTTAAAATAGATGGAATTATCGGTTTGACATTCTTAAGACAGTTTATTGTAAAAATTGATTATGATAAATTTAATATTGAAATCAGTTCGCCTGGTTATATAAAATATCCAAAAGGAGGGTATCTAATGCATCCGGGTTTCAGTGCCATGCCTTATCATGCAGCAACCATTACAGATGCGAAAGTGGTTACCGAAAAGTTCCTGCTGGATACCGGGGCAGGACTTTGTTTTCTGCTTTCTCAGGAGTTTGTGGATGATAGCAGCTTTATCAGTAAAAAACATAAACTGTTCCCAACCCAGACAGAAGGAATTGGAGGCAAGAAAATTATGAGCTTAACAGTAATGAAAGAACTGAGGTTTGGGCCTTATAAATTTAAAAAAGTACCCACTTTTCTCTTTGATGATGATTATAATGTTACTTCATATCCATTACTGGGCGGCTTAATCGGTAATGATCTGATGCGTAGGTTTAATGTAATCATTAATTATCCTGACCAGATCATTTATTTCAAACCAAATACTCATTTTTCTGACTTTTTTGATTATTCCTATTCAGGTTTGGGTATCTATGAAGTAGATGGCGAAATTAAAATAATAGATATTATCCCTGGTTCTCCGGGAGATAAAGCTGGTTTTAAACCCAACGATATCATTTTTGCCATTGATAATGTTTTTGGTAAAAATATCCAGCTTTTTAAATCGGTATTACAGAATACAGACAATTTTCACCGGGTTGTAGTACTTAGGAATAATAAACCAATAGAGATTAAACTTAAAGTAAAAAGTATACTTAAAAACAATTAATCCTTATTTCCTCAGAATTTAAAGCGCTGTTTTTGCCTTAATTTGCACTCTTATTTGTTTTAAAATATGATTCAATATAATAGATTTATCCTGGAAAATGGTTTACGGGTGCTGGTACATGAAGATCATTCAACGCCTTTGGCTGTTGTAAATATCATGTATGATGTGGGATCAAGGGATGAAAAGGCAGGCCAAACCGGATTTGCACATTTATTTGAACATTTAATGTTCGGGGGTAGTATCCATATACCAGATTACGATGAACCCCTTCAAAGGGCTGGCGGAGAAAACAATGCCTATACTACCAATGATATTACCAATTATTATTGCACCCTGCCTGCTGAAAATTTAGAAACAGCTTTCTGGCTGGAAAGTGATAGAATGTTAAGCCTTGCTTTTAGTAAAAAAAGCCTGGATGTACAGCGTAAAGTAGTTTGTGAGGAGTTTAAGGAACATTATATAAACAAACCTTATGGCGACATCTGGCATAAAATGCGTGAACTGGCATATAAAGTGCATCCTTATCAATGGATGACAATTGGTAAAGAACTCAGCCATGTTGAAAATGCTAAGATCCAGGACGTAAAAAATTTCTTTTTTAAGCATTACCGTCCCTCCAATGCCATATTAGTGGTTGCCGGGAAAGTAAAAACTGAAGAAGTAAGACAATTAGCAGAAAAATGGTTTGGCCCTATCGAAAAAGGTGAAAAATATGTCCGCAATCTACCTATAGAACCAATTCAAAATGAAGCAAGGTTATTGGAAATTACGGCTGATGTTCCATTAGATGCTTTACTTAAAACCTGGCATATAGCCGGCCGGATAGACAAAGGCTATTATACAGCGGATCTGATTACGGATATTTTAAGCGGTGGCGGCTCTTCCAGACTGTATCAGAAACTGGTAAAAGAAAAACAATTGTTTTCCGCAATTGATTGCTATCATTTCGGTACGGTAGAACCCGGATTACTGGCTATTGAAGGTAAACTGGTAAAAGGGGTAAAAATGGCAGATGCAGAAATTGCAGTAAATGAAGAAATTGAACAGTTGAAATCTGAACTGATTTCAGAAAATGAATTACAAAAAGTAAAAAATAAAACAGAAAGTGTTATTGCCTTTGAAGATATGAGCGTGATGAACAGGGCTAACAGCCTGGCATTTTATGAACTGCTGGGAGATGCCGCTTTAATTAATACAGAACTGGAAAAATACAATGCCATCAGTGCGGAAGATATCAGAAACTGCAGCAGGGAAATATTTGATGCAGGTAACAGTAACACTATTCATTATTACAGTAAGCAATAAACATGATCAACAGAAAAAAGACCCCGACTATATTAGATGCAGTTGATTTTAATTTACAATTGAAGCCCTGCAATCATTTTACACTGGATAATGCTGTGCCCGTTTATGCAGTGGATGCAGGAGCTGAAGAAGTATTGATGCTGGAATTTGTTTTTTATGCCGGCAACTGGCAGGAAGATAAAAATATAGTGGCAGCTACTACCAACTTTATGTTGAAAAATGGCACTAAAAATAAAACGGCTTTTGCAATCAATGATCATTTTGAATTTTATGGTGCTTATTTAACCAGAAGTTGTTACAATGAAACAGCTACTTTAACCTTGCATACATTGGCAAAACACTTACCGGTGCTATTGCCGGTTATAGCTGAAATTCTTACAGAATCTGTATTTCCTGAAAATGAACTGGCTATCTACAAACAAAATCAGAAACAAAAACTGGAAGTAAATCTTAAAAAATGTGATTTTGTTGCCAATCGTTTAATTGATGAATATATATTTGGATTTCATCATCCTTATGGAAAATATACTTCTGTAACGGATTATGACCAGCTGCAAAAAGAAGAACTGGACCAGTTTTACAATACCTATTACCGTCATGGCAAATGTATCCTTTTTGTTGCAGGGAAATTACCTGCAGACATACAGGAGCAGCTAAACCAGTTTTTTGGTGCACTTCCATTTAACCCTGCTTCCATTTCTGAAAAGAAATACAATCTGCATCCTGCTACTGAAAAAAAATACACGATCCTGAATGATGAGAAAGGAGTACAGGGAGCCATCCGCCTGGCCAGGCCTTTTCCCAACAGGCATCATCCTGATTTTGCAAAAGTGCAGGTACTGAATAATATCTTTGGTGGATTTTTTGGTTCCAGATTAATGAGTAATATCCGGGAAGACAAAGGGTATACTTATGGTATTCATTCTTATATTCAAAACCATATTCATGAAACTGCCTGGATGGTAAGTACTGAAGCAGGAAGGGATGTTTGTGCAGCTACTATTGCAGAAACTTATAAAGAAATGGAAAATTTGAGGACGGGCATTATAGAGGAAGATGAATTACACCTTGTCCGTAATTATATGATTGGAAGTTTACTGGGTGATCTGGACGGGCCTTTTCAGATTATTGCAAGATGGAAAAGTTATATCCTGAACGGATTAAGTGAAGACTATTTTTATAAAAGCATTCAAACTTTCAAGACTGTATCTGCAGAAGAATTACAGGAATTAGCAAAAAAATATTTAAATCCGGAAGAGTTTTACGAACTTTTGGTAATATAAATTAACAATATGATATCTTTTTTATCCAAAACCCTGATCACAGCAGTAGCCATATTAATTGCTGTTTTTATATTACCGGGAGTGCATATCAATGGCACTGTTACCGCTATTTTGGTGGCAGCAGTACTGGGCCTGTTAAACAGTTTTATAAAACCAATATTAATTCTGCTAACGATACCCATTACTGTGCTGACTTTAGGACTTTTCCTCCTGGTAATAAATATACTCATCATTAAATGGGCTTCAGATATTGTTCTCGGATTTAAAGTAGACAGTTGGATTTGGGCCCTGCTGTTCAGCATTATTGTTTCCTTTATCAGTTCCTTTATTAACGGACTAATACAAAACAATAAAAACTAAACAGTTCTCTTATTCATCTCTTCCAAACCCTGGTTAATAAATTTAGGAAAAGCAAGACTGGCAATACTTTTAGCGGATTTCCAATCTTTATTCTGTAAGCTCTCAGGTATTGCTTTTAAATCTATTTGTATCAACAATCCTTTAATTTGCTGGTGGGTAAGTTGTTGTTTCTGAGCTGGTGAAAATGCTTTTACAGTAAATTCTGTGATATTCAGTTGATCTTTTAAAAAAGTAGCCAGATGCATTTCTGTCCACTGCACCTGTTCAGTAGTCTCCACCAGGTAAAATTCATACAGGTTTTCCCAAATATCTTTTAAAATACGTTTATGTACCAGTATTTTATCTTTATACTGAAATATAAAATAATAAAACCACCTGTTTTTCTTCAGTAATACTTTCTCCTTTACAGGCAGCGTATTCATAATACCTGCAGCAAAAGCCTTACACAGCTTATTGGCAGGGCAAATACTGCAAACCGGTGCAACAGGTTTACATATGGTTGCACCAAAATCCATAATGGCCTGGTTATATAATGCAGGGAATTGCTTATCCAGTAAACGGGAGGCCAGTATTGTAAACTCTTTCTTACCAGCACTACTGTCTGTTGGCGTATCTATAGCAAATAACCTGGATAACACCCTGAATACATTTCCATCCAAAACTGCATATGGTAAATTGAAGGCAAATGAGGCAATTGCTGCAGCTGTATAGGGGCCAATTCCTTTTAATTCCACTATTTCTTCATAGGTAGCAGGAAAAACCGACTGAAACTTATCCACAATCAACCTTGCTGTAAACAATAAATTTTTACATCGGTTATAATAACCCAGGCCTTCCCATAATTTGAATACAGCTTCGTCTTTTGCAGCTGCCAAATGGGTGACAGTAGGGTATTGTTCAATAAATTTTTCATAATATGTCCAGCCCTGCTCAACCCTTGTCTGTTGCAGAATAATTTCACTCAGCCATATTTTATAGGGGTCTTTTTCGCCCTTCCAGGGCATTTCCCGTTTATTAGAATGCGCATGCCATTCCAGCAAAATACTTGTAAAATCTATAGGTTTCATACACTGCAAATATGGTTATACCACAGCTTATATTTACAATTTAGTTTAGGATTAGTTTGTAAAAGAATCGTCATTGTTCCTCAATTAGTAACACATTTAAAAAAATTATGTAACTTTCTTGTATAATCGAATAGTTTTGTTTTACTTTATAACACGATATTCCTTAAATAAATTAAACAAAAAAGTATGAGAAAGTCTGATCTAATTAACAGTATCTCAGAAAAAACAGGCATTCCCAAAGTAGATGTACTGGTTACATTAGAAACCATGTTTAAAGAAGTAAAGGAAAGCTTAGCCAAAGGAAATAACATTTATATCCGGGGTTTCGGAAGTTTCATTACAAAGAAAAGAGCTGCTAAAATTGGTAGAAATATCAAGAAAAATACAGCAGTTGAAATTCCCGAACATTTCATTCCTGCTTTCAAACCGGCAAAAGAATTTTTACAGGAAGTGAAAAGCAAGCTGCAGTCTGAGTAAATTTGCGCAAATTATACTTAGTGAAAAGACAGCAATTATTACTTCTCAGTTCAGGGTTGGTTCTGGTTATCCTTTTATTTCTATTTGGAAAAACCACTTCATCAAAGAAAGAAACACCTGCAATGCCTGCTCAACAGGCTAATCAGGCTAAAACACTCTCTTTCAGTGAAATATTGGCCAGTGCCAGGCAAAAAATAACAAAAGAACAGAATGACCGTATCATTGCATTGGAAAATGCAGTTACCCGGGGAGATGTAAAAGACCAGAAAATACATATCTATCAACAGCTGGCAAGCTTCTGGAAAGACAGTGCCGGCATCTTCGAACCCTACGCTTATTATACTGCAGAAGGAGCTAAGTTGGTAAATTCAGAAAAAAACCTCAACTTTGCCGCCCGTCTTTTTGTTGATAACCTTTTAGCATCCAATGAACCCTTGATGCAAAACTGGTTAGCAACAATCGGAAAAGATCTTTATGAAAGGAGTTTGGCTATCAACCCAAATAATGATTCGGCTAAAATTGGAATTGGTGCATGTTATATGTTTGGTAATATTTCCGACAATCCCATGCAGGGAATTTTAACTGTCAGGGAAATTGCTCAGAAAAATCCGGACAATCTATATGCTCAATGGGTATTGGGATTGGGAGGAAAGAAAAGCGGACAGTACGACAAAGCCATCGAACATTTTACCAGAATTGTTGCAAAACAACCTGATAATGTAGAAGTAGTATTTCAACTGGCAGAATCAAATGAATTGAAGGGAGATAAAACAGCAGCAGTAAAATGGTATGAGGCTTCCAAAAAGCTGATAGACAATCCTAACATTCAGGCAGAAATTGATAAGCGAATTCAGAATTTAAAATAAATGTATTATTTAACTAATTAAAACAGACCGTGTATGCCTTGTGGTAAGAAAAGAAAACGTCATAAAATTGCAACACACAAACGCAAAAAACGTTTAAGAAAGAATCGTCATAAGAAAAAGAACAAATAGTTCTCCATTTTGAAACGATAAAGAAGCCCTCCTTAAAAGGGCTTCTTTATACTCAAAAGTATTTGCCATAACTCATCTAATCGCTGCAACTTTACTTTACCTTTCCTTCCTTTTACGGCGAATACATTGAGATATTGATTAAAATTCCCTGCAATATTGCGGGGCAAGATTGTTTATTTAAAAAGTTGCAAATTTTGTGAACAAAGAATTAATTATCAACGCATCACCTTCCGGCGTTGAAATAGCTTTATTGGAGGATAAAAAACTGGTGGAGCTGCATAACGAAAAAACAGATGCCAATTTTGCCGTAGGTGATCTTTACCTGGGTAAAGTAAAAAAGCTGATACCAGGATTAAATGCTGCATTTGTGGATGTTGGCTTTGAAAAAGACGCTTTTTTACATTATACAGACCTTTCACCTTATGCCCGTTCCATACTGAAATTTACGCAGTTGGCTATTGCCAGTAAAGAAGACAGTAAGCTGGATTTCTCTACTTTTCATATTGAACCAGAAATTATAAAAACAGGCAAAATCAATGAAGTTTTAAACGGCAAACCCAATGTTCTGGTCCAGATATTAAAAGAACCTATTGCCGCAAAGGGCCCGCGTTTAAGCTGTGAATTAAGCTTACCCGGCAGGTTTGTGGTGGTTACCCCTTTCAATGAAATAGTGGCTGTTTCTAAAAAGATTCATTCTTCAGAAGAAAGAAAAAGATTACAAAAAATAGTTGAAGCCATCCGCCCAAAAAACTTCGGCGTAATTGTTCGTACAGCTGCAGAAGGTAAAACTACTTCTGAATTACATCAGGATCTATTAGATCTTGTAGCTACCTGGGCTACTATCCAGCAAAACCTGAAAAATGCAGAAGCTCCTGCTAAAATCCTGAGTGAACAGGATAAAACCACCAGTATTCTCAGAGATTTATTAACGGTGGATTTTAATAAAGTAGTGGTAAATGATAAAAACATTTATAACGATACCAAAAGTTATATTCAAAAGATTGCACCGGATAAAGCAGAAATAGTAAGCTTTTATAATAATAGTGGATCTATATTTGATCATTTCGGAATTACCAAACAGGTAAAAAGTTCTTTTGGAAAAACTGTAAACCTCCCCAGTGGTGCTTATTTAATTATTGAACATACCGAAGCTTTGCATGTGGTGGATGTAAACAGTGGTTATAAAAGTGTCAGTAATAACCAGGAAGAAAATGCACTGGAAACCAATATGGAGGCTGCAGAAGAAATTGCACGCCAGCTTAGGTTACGTGATATCGGTGGTATAATTGTCATCGATTTTATAGACATGAAATTGCCGGATAACAAGAAAAAGTTACAGGAAGCAATGGAAGAGTTTATGAAAAGTGACAGGGCCAAGCATTCCGTATTAGCCATTTCTAAATTTGGGTTAATGCAAATTACCAGGCAAAGAATGAGGCCTGAAGTAAATATTACTACCACAGAAATCTGCCCCACCTGCGGAGGTACTGGCAAAATTGCTTCTACACTATTACTGGAAGATGAAATTGAAAAAAGGTTACATTATTTAGTTACACATTCTCACAAAAACTTAACCCTTACTGTTCATCCAATAGTTTATGCCTATCTCACAAAAGGATGGTTTAATTCTATAATTAAACAATGGAGGCGCAAACACCATGTAAAAATTAAGGCAGAAGCCAATACCAGCTATCACCTGATTGAGTTTCACTTTTTTGATACACACGAAGAAGAAATTAAGTTTTAATACTAAAAAGTCCCGTTTTTATACGGGACTTTTTTTATCTAACTATCCGCATACTATCCTTGCAATAAAATAGAAATTATACTGACACTTCATTCCTACCTTACCCAATAAAGCGTGTTTGCCTGCACCAAAGACTGATAAATTCAATATTTTGTATTGAATTTGCAAACAAAACCCTAAATGATCTGAAGTAAATTAAAAATTGATTATTTTACAGTAATACTCCATCAACATGAAAACAACCTTTTTACCTATTATTTTATGCATCCTGTCATATCCTGCAATGAGTCAGCAGCAGGTATTGGATGTTAGTGATCCATCTTCAACAGGAGGCAATTATGGATCTATAAGATTCTATGACCCATCCACTTTAGGTATTCATTCTGAAGAAAAAACGAATTATTCAGATATTGATGGCAGCCCATTTTGGGATGATCACTGGAATGCAGCCCATTTGTATATGAAAAACGGAGGTGTTGTAAAAGTGGGCCAAGTTAAAATTAATCTGTATTCCAATGAAATCTATTATATCCATAATGGTGTTGAACTTGTTGCAGAAAAAGGTAGTGTGCAGCAAGTACTGCTTTTTAAAAGGCAGGATACCAGTAAGGTATTGGCATTATTTGAATATTACCCGGATATTTTCAACAAAAACAATCCAAGCCCTTCCTATTACCAGGTGTTGAATACAGGTAAAGTACGCTTACTACTACTACATACATCAATGATCAATACCTCACCTTATGATCCTATTACGGGCAAAGCTCAAAAAAGCTTTTTTACTAAAACATATTTTGCACTTTCCAATGAAGGAAATGTCTCTCCCTTAAAATCTCTGGACCATGCTAACTTGTTTTCTATTCTTTATCCTGATGCAGCATCCGAAGCATGGTTATCTAAGAATAATAATAAACTAAAAAATGAAACGGAAGTTCTGAGTTTTCTAAACTTTTATAATAGTCAGAAAAAATAATTTATTCCATTTACCAATTTAAAATAATGTGATAAACACTTTTTATTAACCAATTCATATTCATCATATATGATGTGGCGCGATCCGAACTGATGGTAAAAGGCCAAATATGTCTTTGCAGTATAATGGTGTAGTTGTACTATTACTGAATTATAAGTATACAATTAATAACCACTTTGTACCTAAGCCCTTTATTTAATGCTAACATATCTTTTTAATGTTATACTAATATGAAAAAAGGGTTGTATTAAATACAACCCTTTTTTCATATTTCTTTACTAAGCTAAATTAGTAATTTGGATTTTTCGTAGCGGCACTTCCTGTGGCAGGAGTATTTTTATCTAATTCATCAGCAGGTACATCCCAATAATCCATATAATTATAATTGATGTACGCATTGGTATACAATTTATTACTGTAAATTATATTACAATTCCATCTTCCACCACCTTTAGCAGCTCCATAAGTCCAGCCCCATCTTCTTAAATCATAAAAAGACAGCCCTCTGTATGCTAATGCAGCTAAACGTTCCTGAGTCAATACATTCAATGCTTTTGCCAGGGTTAAACCTGTACCGGAAGTAGCAGCAACACCTGCACCCTGTGAAGACCTTACGGCATCTACCAATTTTAAACCTGCATCAATACTCCCACTGCGTATATTTGCTTCAGCCAACATTAAAGCATTTTCTTCATAAGTAGGTCCAATATACACTTCAATACCGCCTACTTGCCTTGAGCCTAAAACTGGAATGCCCTTTAACCCTGCAGTTACTCCATCTAACAAACTGTAACGGGTTGAGTTAGTATTGGCATCTCCTACAAATGTTCCATTGGCAGTAGAAAAATTAGCAAGGCGATTATCACCAGTTTGGAAGTTCTGAACCAATCTTTCACTCACTTTTAAAGTAGACACTTTGTTACTGATGGCACACAAAGAAGCTACCGTACCTGATGGAGCAGTGAAAAATGAATTAGAAGCAGTAGATCTTGCAGTAAATACATAGTCTCCTTGTTGAACCCCAGCATTACAATAATTAATAATAGCTGTCCAATCACTGGAACTAATGGCTGGAATACTGGCACCGGTAATAGTAGCGGAAGGATTACCATTCACAAAAGGTGATAATTTATTCAAAAGGATATTACGGGCTAACATGGTATTGATAGTTCTTATCCATTGAGCAGAAGAAGGTGCTTTTCCTAAACCTACCTGACATTGCTGAGGGATTAATTCTGCAATAACAGTAGCATAATCACTCTGGCTTGAAATTCCTTTCAAGGCAGTAATTGCATTATTCAACTGGTTATTCGATTCAGTAATGATAGCTGACTGGCTTACAAATTTATTGTTAATTGCATTAGGTGTATTTTCAATTAATCCTGCATAATACAAAGTACCAATCTGCGCATAGGCCCAACCTTTCCACCAATATGCCCAGGCTTTAACTGTTGTTGTTTTATCAGCACTCAATCCACTTACATTAGGTAACTGAGTCAATACTGAATTCATAGCATCAATCAATGCATACATATTTAACCATTCGTAGTACAATGCATTATTGGCTGCTGCTGTTGCAGCAGTGTTATTATAATTCCTGATAATAGAAACCTGCGGGCTCGGATTGCTAACTACGGTAGAAGGTGCATTTACAGGATCCGGGGTAAAGCTGTCGGGAACACCCATGGTGGTCATTTGATTATTGGAACCAGCACCACCACCGGCACAGTCACCCATTAATTCATGATAGCCCCAGGGTAAAGAGAAATAACTATTGCCCAGCCAACCATCACCGTTACTTAATCCATTCCAGTAAACACCTCCCAATGCGTAGGCAGTGATACCACTTTCATTAATAACATTACCTGATGTTGTTGGCGAATTAGGATTCACCTGATTTAATTCTTTTTTACAAGAACTTGCTAAAAGTATCGTGATAAAAAACGCCAAACAGCCAAAGTAATTAAAACGATGTTTTGGTATTTTCAATTTTGTATTTTTCATAATCTGTTCAATTTAATTAAGGTTTTAGAAACCAATATTTAAGGTAGCTTGGTATGCTTTCAGGTTAGGAATAGTACTGTGGTCTACTCCTCTGTCGAATGCAGAATTAGAAGCGCCTGAACTAATTTCAGGATCTAAACCTGGATATTTTGTGAAAGTGATCAAGTTTCTACCACTTAACACCAATTGGCATTTCTTAAGCAAATTATGTTTGGTGAATTTTGCAAAATCAATTCCTACAGATATGTTTCTCAATCTCCAGAAAGAAGCATCACGGTAGAAATAACTCTTGGTTAAATTATTACCTGTTCCATGTGCACTAGTACCTAAAGCATAATACATACTGCCATAATAAGCTGTCCATGGGCCAGTTTGACCGTTAATAGTTACGTTCTTAGTCCAGTCACCACTTATACCTTCTCTATACATCCACTCATTTGTCTGATTATATAAATGCGAACCATTGATCCAGTCAAATTGGAAACTGAATGTCAGGAACCCTTTGTAGTTCAAAGTATTGATGAAAGAAGAAGTTAATTTTGGATTAGGATCTCCCAAAACTGTAGGATATGGAGAAATATATGCCGCTTTAGTAGTATTATTTGTTACATATCCCTGACTGTTAACAGAATAATTTGCCTGAGAAGCAACAGGGATAATTGGTGTTTTTCCATCAGGGCCTGCCTGATTCACACTTGTTAACACATCATACCCATAAATCTGTCCAATCTTAGTACCTGCTCTCAGAATTTCACTGGCTGAACCTGCAGAAGAAGTAAGCGGAATATCACCCCCTACAATCGTATTAATCATAGAAGTTTGATGTCCGAAATTAGCTGTCAAATCCCAGGTCAATATTTTTGATTGATACACTGGTATGTTTATAGCTAACTGCCAACCTTTTGAAGACAATGCTATAACATTGTCAATTATAGTTTGTGATCCAGTTGAAGGTGGCAACACCCTTGAATAGATAGCGTTATCAGTATGCCTTGTCCAGTAAGTGAAATTAAAATTCAGATTTTTTACCCAACTTCCTTTTTGATTTGCTTTTACAGTAAAATCAGTACCGTATTCTGTTTCCTGAGAAACTTCCACTCCCAAAGCTGGGTTTGCAGCTCCGGTTGGATTAGAATAGGCTAACTGATTTCCAGTTGGGCTCAGAGAAAGAACAGGTTGTCTTTGATAAGCACCTGGTTGAATACCTGCTTCTCCATAAGCAGCTCTTACTTTAAAGTTAGGAATTAAACTAGATAATCCACCTTTCCAGAAATTAAAAGAAGCCAGGTTAAGATATCCGTTTACATGCGGGAAAGTAAACGGAGTATGACCTTCTCCAAAAGCAGATGAATAATCTGTTCTGAAACCACCTGATACTCCAGCCCAATTGCCTATATCAAATTTCTGGTCTACTAAATAGCCATAAGTAACGGCGGTTTCATAATACTCATACGGTATTGAAACACTCTGAGTAGACTGAAATAAGAATGGAGTCTGTAATGGTAAAGAATACCCGTACTCATCTAATTCTCTATAAGTATTTTTTCTGTAATCATATCCCACTAAAGTAGTGGATTGAATAGGCAGTTTTAAATGAAAATCTTTCTGAAAATCTAATTTTCCAGTTGCACTAAGAAAAAGATTTTGTTTGGTTTGATTATACTGCCAGTTATCCAATTCACCAGTATTATCTGTTCCATTATTCCAGCTAGACCAGGCACCAAACCAATTGCTGTTATTATTTAAACTTTGGTTATAGTAGGTCCACAAGTCATTTTCATTTTTATAAGAAATACCGTAACGGCCATTCAGGGTTACATACTTGTTCATTTTATATGTAGCATCAAAACTCTGGATAATATCATATCTTTTACTGTCTCCCTTGTTGTAATACTGATTATAAAAAGGATTAAAAGCGTTCGCACCAATATTTATATCAGAGATGAAATATTCTGCTGCCGGAACACCTCCTGCAATTGTATCCTGTAAATTATAGAATGAAGGGGTATTAAGAAACCCATATACAGACCCCACATTTGCATTACTGGTTCCATAACCATATCCGCCACCACCTGGTGCACCTAAACCTGGATGCATGGTATTCCATGTATAGGCCAGACTGGTTGTAGAACGAAGTGTAAAGCCCTTGAATAACTCTATTCCCAAATTAGAGCTCAAATTGGTTCTGTCTACAAATCCATTGTTTTTCAATAAAGGAGAATTGGTTCTGTTATTGCTGATTGCAAAATTAAAATCCACTTTATCGCCGCCACCACTAATAGATAAGCTGTTATTAATGGATGGGGCACTTTGAAATACCTGTGCAAAGTGATCATAATACTTTAAGCTGCCTGTATAAGCCTTATTATTTTGATTTCTTGGATCCAACATACCATATCGGCTGTTACTTGCGCCTTCACCAGAAACAGGGGAAGGATTATTATCAGATCCATACTGGTACGCCGGATTACCTAAAACTGCACCGATGGTAGGATCTATAGTTAGTTTATCACCCGCTGCGAAACCACCACCTGCATTATAAGCAATTATATTTCCGCTTGCATCAGTTAAATAAGGATGTTTATTTGCATTACTGAAATGCCCGGCATTGATAAATGAACTTACTCCATAACTGGTTCTGAAATCAATGGTTAAATTACCTTTTGTTCCTTTCTTACTAAATATCTGAATAACACCATTAGCACCCTGGGCACCATATAAAGATGCAGATGCTGCACCCTGAACAACTTCAACTCTTTCAACCTGACTAAGATCTATTGTGTTTAAATTAGCAAATGGAATTTCTACTCCATCTAATAATATCATGGGCCTTGTACCTCCCTGAACTGAATTAATACCTCTCAATACGATATTAACCTGATCACCAGGATTACCAGATACAGAAGAAATCTGAGCTCCCGGAATTTTACCAATTAAAGCCTGATCAATAGATGCTATAGGTACCTGCGGTAATTTGTCTCCTTTAATAGATTCAACCGCAAAACCTAATTTCCTTTTACTGGTAGCTACGCCTGAACCGGTAACCACTACTTCACTTAAAGCCTGAACATCGCTCGATAATTTAATTGTAACATTTGCATTGGCTGCAACTATTTTACTTTCGAAACCCAAGGATGTAACAGTTAAAAAAGCTCCTTTCTTAACTGTTAAAGTAAAGGTTCCATCTATGCCTGTACTGGTACCATTCTTAGTACCTTTCTCTAAAACGGAAGCCCCCGCGATGGCAGCTCCTCTGTCGTCCGTAACTTTTCCTGTTACAGAGGTGGGTTGTGCTATTGCATGGATTGTTAGCAACACCAAAGCACAAAAACCCATTAGTAGTTTTTTTCTCATGTTGGTTAGTTTTGATAATAAATTTGCAGTTATTAACGTATAATGACCATCTAAAATAGCAAAAAGCTGCTGAAAACGATGAAAAAACTCATAGTTTTTTAAATATAATATGATTTTTTTCTTAATTATCCGCTAAAACCTTCAAACAATAATAAATTCGGCATAATAATAGGAATTAGTTTCAAATTGATGAAATTTAATTTTAAATTAACACATTGAAATCGTAATTATTTTCAATAAATTGATTATCAAACACTTACATTTATTTCAAAACGCCAGGCATAATTTTAACAGTATTAAAACATTTTTTATACCCCACTAAAAAGGGGTTCAAAGTTATTCACAGCACTAAAAAATAATTTTGTCATCTGGACCATTATTGTAATTTAGTGTCAGAATTTAATGGGTTAGTAAGTAAGGGGGCTGACAGCAATGTTAGCCCTTTTGCGTTTTCTGATATGCTTCTTTTTTTCATTTTAATACATATTTTAACCTCCCTTTCCCTGCAGTTTTTCGCGGTAATTTTACCACTTGCTTCTTAAAATTTTATCTTTATCCAATGAGCAAAATTAAAAGCGCTTTCTTTTGTAATAACTGTGGTTATGAAAGCACTAAATGGCTGGGTAAATGCCCTTCCTGTAATACCTGGAACAGCTTTGTGGAGGAAATCATTGACAAAGGGAATAACAAGGAACAAAGCTGGAAAGAATACCACCCAGAAAAAAAATCTGCTAAAATAATTGCATTACAGGATGTGGTTTCTTCTGAAGAAAAAAGGATCATTACAAAAGATACCGAACTGAACCGGGTACTGGGTGGCGGTATTGTTTGCGGCAGTATTGTGTTGGTGGCAGGCGAACCGGGTATTGGTAAAAGTACTTTGTTCCTGCAGGATGCACTGATGATGCCATCCCTTACTATATTATATATAAGCGGCGAAGAGAGTGAACACCAGATTAAAATGCGTGCAGACAGGCTAAAGATCACTAATGAAAATTTTTACCTGCTTACAGAAACCGGCTTACAAACCATCTTCAGCGAAATAAAAAAACTGAAACCGGAACTGGTAATTGTAGATTCTATTCAAACACTGCAATCCAGCTTAATAGATTCCGGTGCCGGTAGTGTATCCCAGATACGGGAATGCGCAGCAGAATTCCAGCGCTTTGCCAAAGAAACCAATACCCCTGTTTTTTTAATTGGCCATATAACTAAAGACGGTACCATTGCCGGACCAAAAATTCTGGAACATATGGTGGATACCGTATTGCAGTTTGAGGGAGACCGACATTATGCTTACCGGATATTAAGAACCCTTAAAAACCGTTTTGGCAGTACTGCCGAACTGGGTATTTATGAAATGACGGGTGAAGGAATGCGTATAGTTTCCAACCCTTCAGAAATTCTGATTACACAAAGGGAGGAACAATTAAGCGGTACCGCTATTTCTGCTACCCTGGAAGGGATGCGCCCCTTACTGATAGAAGTACAATCCCTCGTTACACAAAGTGTATATGGTACCCCGCAGCGTACCGTATCCGGATTTGATTTAAGAAGGCTGCAATTGCTTTTAGCTGTACTGGAAAAAAGAGGCGGTTTTTTATTTGGTACCAAAGATGTATTTGTAAATATTGCCGGAGGTTTAAAAATAGAAGATCCTTCCATCGATTTATCAGTTATTGTTGCCTTACTTTCTTCTTATGAAGATGTTCCTGTACCCCATAATATCTGCTTTGCGGGTGAAATTGGTTTAAACGGAGAAATCAGAGCAGTTAACCGTATTGAACAGCGTATTGCCGAAGCGGAAAAATTAGGCTTTGAAAAAATCATCGTCTCCAAATACAATAAAAAGAGCTTTAATCCTAAAAACTTTAAAATTGAAATAGTGGCTTTTAACCAGGTACAGGAAGTTTATCAGCATTTATTTTAATTACAATTATATTTTTTGTAATAATTAATTATTTTTAATACTTATAAAATAACAGTTATTACAACATTGATTTCCGGTTTACAGAAATATACCGAATACCTGCTGCAATTATTTTTTCCGCATTATTGTATAGGCTGTGCCACTGCATTGGCAGAAACGGACCTGTTATGTATACAATGCATGCATCAATTACCTGCTACCGGTTTTTTTGATCAGGAACACAACCCCACTGAGAAAATGTTTTATGGAAGATTACCGGTTCAGTCAGCCGCAGCAGCTTTCTATTTTACGAAAGACAGCCTGATACAGAAACTGGTATTTGAAATGAAATATAAAAATAACCAGGCAGCTGGTATTTTCCTGGGTGAATTAACCGGACATCTACTGCGCTCTTCTTCCCGTTTCCAAAATATAAATGCGTTGATACCTGTTCCACTGCATCCATCCAAAAAAAGAAAAAGAGGTTATAACCAGGCAGAACTGATTTGCCGTGGTATGGCTTCCGTTTTACAGAAACCCATCCTAACTGAGGCAGTAATCCGTACTCAATTTACCGGTACCCAAACCAGGCAGGACCGTATTCACCGCTGGCAAAATATGGAAAATGTATTCCGGGTATTGGATGAAACTGCAATTGCGGGAAAACATATTTTACTGGTTGATGATGTAATTACTACCGGTGCTACTTTGGAAGCCTGTGGCCGTGCAATCCTGCAAATCCATAATACACAATTGAGTATTGCAGCAGTAGCTTATACTTTTTAATACCTTTGCAGTAAATACTTTTATCAGCTTACTAAATTAATCAGATAGCTGTTAACAGACCCTTTCTCTTCATTTTATCCCAAATTCAGCAGGTTTACCTGGCCTGGTATTGTATAAACAGTCCCTAACAGATGGGGGATTGATTCACACCATCTTTTGGGTTATCGCACAGTTATCCCACAGTTATCCCACATATTTACCGCATTTTATGTGGGATAACTGCGGTTTAAATGTAGCTTTATTGTGCTATATCCTAGAATCAGTATGCCTTCAGGCCCCTATAAGAAACGGCAATGCCCAGTATCTTTTTCGCGTAATTTTATTTGCAACTTTTAGCACTTCTGATTGTTATGAAATAAAACCTCAATCATGAAATACCTTTTAACTTTTTTATGTATGACAGCTTTTGCTGCTTTTACACCCATTGCACCACCCAGTATCCATGCTTTTAAAGTAAAAGCCCTGGATGGAACGGATATTGATTTTTCGTCTTTTAAAGGAAAAAAAATTCTGGTGGTAAATACCGCTTCCAAATGTGGTTTTACTCCGCAATATGAAGCTTTGCAAAAACTATATGCCGATTATAAAGACAAACTGGTAATTGTTGGCTTTCCCTGCAACCAGTTTGGCGGCCAGGAACCGGGATCGGCCCCTGAAATTCAGGAATTCTGTAAAAAGAATTATGGGGTAACCTTTCCTTTAGCTGCTAAAATTGATGTTAAAGGTGATAATATAGCCCCTATTTACAAATGGCTCTGCAATAAAACTGAAAATGGGGTACTGGATGCATCCATCTCCTGGAATTTTAATAAATTTTTACTGGACGAAAATGGTAAGTTACTGGCGTATTTTCCCAGTAAGGTAAAACCAACAGACGAAGAGATTGTAAAATACCTCAAATAACAATTTGTGCTAAAGATTCCTGAAAAAGAAGATGCGGTATAAGCATCTTCTTTTTATTTTGTGCCTTATATATGCTGTTTAAAGATGTGATAGGTTTAGCAGATGTGAAACAACATCTTGCAGAAATGGTAAAACAGAACCGGTTAAGCCATGCATTATTGTTCCTGGGTAAGGAAGGCAGTGGTGCATTGCCACTGGCCATGGCTTTTGCCCAGTATGTGGTTAGTCAGCCTCAACCAGCCCCGGTGGTGGAAGATTTATTTGGCGGGTTTAGTCCGCTGGAAACCAGCCCCACTTTTACATCTCCCGATGATATTCAATCCTTACCTGCTTTTCAGCGTGCAGAACAGCTGATACATCCTGACCTTCATTTTTCTTATCCGGTTATCCCCCGTAAAAGCGGTGATAAACCCGTAAGCTCAGATTATATTTCAGAATGGCGGGAATTTATTAAGCAGCTGCCTTATGGTAATGTGTACGATTGGCTGCAGTTTATAGGTGCGGAAAACAAACAGGGTAATATAACATCGGATGAGTGCAATGATATCATGCGAAAACTGAGCCTGAAAAGCTTTGAAAGCGACTATAAAGTATTATTGCTCTGGATGCCCGAATACCTGGGCAAAGAAGGCAATAAACTGTTGAAACTGATTGAAGAACCGCCACCCAATACCTTATTTATATTAGTAGCAGAAAATGATGAACAGATTTTACCTACTATCCTCAGCCGTTGCCAGCTGGTAAAAATACCGGTACCGGATAACCGGGATATTGAGCAGGCCCTGATTAACCGGGCCAATGCCAACCCGGATACTGCCCATCAGATTGCTGCTATTTGTGAGGGCAATTACCGGGAAGCCATGCAATTACTGCAGCATAGTGAAGAGGATTGGCAAAGTTTATTGCGCGACTGGCTGAATGCGGCACTGAAAGGAGGGCCAGTGGCTCAGATTAAGTTTACTGAAGATATAAGTAAACTGGGCAGGGAAAAGCAAAAACAGTTTTTACGGTATTTTAACCATTTACTGGAACAAAGTATCCGGATTAAAGTGCTGGGGCCCCAACTGGTGGCTGTGGCTGAAAAAGAAAAAGACTTTGCATTAAGGCTGAATAAAATTGCTTCAGTTAGTCAGCAAAAAGCCATTATTGAAGAAATAGACAAAGCCGCTTACTATATAGAACGGAATGCCAACAGTAAAATCCTGTTCCAGGCGCTTACCATAAAACTCTATCATATTATCCAAAATAAAGAGGTTGTAACGGCTTAACGCCATTTTGGCAATAATTTCCTTATTTTTGATATGGAGAGAAGTTTTTGTGAAATTGGCTGGCGTGCAGAAAGCATCCGGATTATTGCGCAGCAGGGTACTGAAAAACATTGATCAGCATAGTTAGATAACATTGGTTTATTCAAATATCGGCTTGAAGAGTTCAGATATTTTCAGGTTTTAAATTCCGGTTATAGGGATGCATGATGCATCTTTTGGCAATCAATGATAGGAGTACCTGCCTTTTCCATTACACTTCCCTTCACATAACAATTTGTCAATCAATCTCTAAAATAGAAGCAGCATGTCTTGCGGATCTTGCGGAACAGGAAAATCTACCCCCGGTGGGTGTAAAAGTAACGGCGGATGCAGTACCGGTGGCTGTAACCGTATGAATGTACATGACTGGTTAAGGAATTTACCAGTAGCAGATATTGACAGTTCCTGTAAAGTAGTGGAATTGAGTTTTAATAAAGGCAGCAGGAAAGATTTTTACAGAAATACTACCTTACAATATTTGGAAAAAGGAGATTTGGTTACTATTGAAGGTGTTGGCGGATTTGATATTGCAGAAGTTTCACTTACCGGAGAATTAGTAAGGCTGCAATTGAAAAAGCGGAATATTGATGAGTTTAACCCCGAAATGAAAAAGATATTACGTAAAAGCAATGAACGCGATATTGAAACCTACCATATTACTAAAGGAAGGGAAGCGAAAATTCTGGCCCGTAGCCGTGAAATTGCCATTGCACTGAAACTGCAGATGAAACTGAGTGAAGTGGAAATACAGGCTGATGGCAAAAAAGCTACTTTCTTCTATACCGCAGATGACCGGGTTGATTTCAGGGAAATGATTAAGCAATTTGCCGGTGAGTTTAAATTAAAAGTAGAAATGCGGCAGATTGGTATTCGTCAGGAAGCAGCAAAAATGGGTGGTATTGGCAGTTGCGGAAGGGAATTATGCTGCAGTACCTGGTTAACTGATTTTAAGAGTGTAAATACAACAGCTGCCCGTTACCAGAACCTGTCTATCAATCAAACCAAACTGAGTGGCCAATGCGGCAGGTTAAAATGCTGCCTTAATTTTGAACTGGATACTTATCTGGATGCTTTACAGCAATTTCCGGATAATGCAGAATATATTGAGTTTGCCAAGGGAAGGGCCATGCTCATTAAAAAAGATATTTTCAAAAACCTGATGTGGTATGTGCTGGAAGGTGGTAGTAAACATTATCCCCTTACTATTTTACGTGTAAAAGAAATTATACGGATGAATGCCCAGGGTATTAAACCCGAAGAAATAGAAGCAGTTGATGTAACCACCGGTAAACCTAAAGAAGTGGAACTGCAGTTTGTGGATGTAGTGGGTCAAATAAGTTTAAAGAGCCTGGAAAGGAACGATAAAAGAAGAAAAGAACAGCGTAACCAGCCACCTCAACAGCAGAGAAGGCCAGATTTCAGGCCTCAGGATAACCGGAATAACAGGCCGTCAAACCCCGATAACAGGCCACAACAGGATAACAGAAATAATGGTCCGCGTAATTCAAACAACCGGAACAGGCCTCCGTTTGACAGGGGTAATCAGCAACAAAGGCCTCCGCACCCCAATCAGCCGCAAAAGCCTCCGTTTAAAAAAGATTAATAACTGCTTAATTTAGGAGAATAGCAGGATCAGTAATTGTGCCCCGATTATTCTTAAGATCATACTTAAGGGATATACGGTGGCATAAGTTACAGATGGCACATCGCTTTTGGCCATTTGCATGGCAAATGCCAGTGCCGGAGGATCTGTACTGGCACCAGCCAGTAAGCCGCATATTTCAAAATAGGTTTTCCTGAAAAAATAACTGGCAATTAAACCAATTATAACCAGTGGAACGATGGTAATAGTAAGCCCCATACCAATCCATAACCAGGCATTGGTTCCATGGAAAGCTTCTGCTAAACTGTGTCCACTGCTTAAACCCACACTGGCCAGGAATAAAGTAATACCCAGTTCCCTTACCATTAAATTTGCACTGTTGGTGGTATAATTATTCAGGTAAACGATATTTCCAAACTTACTTAAAAACAGTGCAACAATTAAGGGGCCACCTGCCAGTCCGATCTTTACCGGTATAGGCATATTCGGGAAAGAAATAGGGATACTACCTACAATTGCACCAATCACAATACCTATAAAAACAGGGGCAAGATCCGGTACTTCCAACCTTTTTAAAGAGTTGCCCAATGCTTCTGTTACAATTTTCACCCCTTCTTTGGTACCTACAACTTTTATATTATCACCCAGTTGCAAAATAATATCTCCATGGGGTACCATTTCAATACCTGCCCTGCTTAAACGGGTAAGTGTAAAATTCTGCTGATGCAGTTCAGGTATATCACCCAGGCGCCTGTGTGTTAGTTCCGGCCTTGTTACCACTAATATTCTGGAAATCAGTTCACTGTCGGGTGCATCTTTTAAATTCATGTCACTTTCAGAGCCAATCACCAGCTTTAATTGTGCAATCTGCGGCTTATGTGCTACAATCAGTAAAACATCCCCTTCATGTAACACGGTAGTGGGCATGGGAGTAATAATATTCCCGTCGTGATACATTCTGGATACTACAATATGATCTTTAATTAAATCAAAAATTGCCTGGATTTTCTGTCCAATCAGTTGTTTATTTTCCAGTTTAAGGTGTACAGAAACGGGGCGTTCCTGTTTTATTGCATTCAGTTTACCATGCAATTCTATTTCATTGTCTATATTAATATGCAGTATCCATTTTACCAGCATTAAAGAAAATATAATACCAAATACACCAAAAGGATATACCAATGCATATGCCAGGGTGATTAAGGAATTATTATTAGCCGCCAAATGCAAATCAGTTGCAGCAGCTTGTGCAGCACCCAATCCGGGAGTATTGGTTACAGCACCACTCATGATACCGGTCATTACTGAGATATTATTACCCGAACTGTAAAAAAATCCAATAGTTATTAAAATGCCCAGTATTACAACACCTGCTGCCAGTCCGTTAGTGGTATAGGCACTCCTTTTAAGCGACGACCAGAAACCCGGCCCTACCTGCAGACCAATACAATACACAAATAAGATTAAACCAAACTCACGTAAAAAATGTTCTGTTTCCTGACTAATACTGACTCCTAAATAAGAAAGTAGTAAACCCATGAATAAAATCCAGGTTACACCCAATGAAATACCAAATATTTTAATTCGTCCCAACCAGGTACCCACAGCGATAACGATACCATATATAATAACCGCCTGTGCGATACTTTGTTGCAGGAACAATTGCTGTAACCAATTCATATGACTTAAGTTTTACCCTATAAAATTAGCGTAGTAATTTGGCTAATTGAATGATGAAAATCATTGATTGGTGTAAATAAAGTAAAATGAATGGAATTGTTGCCACATCAATGTCACAACGGATTTATATTCTTATATTACCATGAAATCCGTCATAATTTAAGCTGTTAAACAGGAGTAAATTTGCAGTAAATTATTTTTTAATAAAACCATTTTTGAATGGAGACAACAAAAAAATCAGAAGCCAAAGAATTAGGTGCATTATTATTGGATGTGGGTGTTTCCCTGTTAAGTTCAGGAGCCAGTTGCAGCAGGATCAGAATAACCATGAGAAGGTTTGCAGCTGCCTACGACTACCAGGCGCATGTATCTATTGCACCAAAATCTATCAGCCTTACTTTAAATGACGAAGCAGATTCTCCCCTTTTCAATGGTATGCTCAGTACACCGGCACAGGGTGTAAATTTTAAAACCATTTCCGGCATCAGCAGATTAAGCTGGGATACAGTTGAAAATGGTTTATCTATCCAGGAAGTAAAAGATGAGCTGCAAAAATTGCTGAATTTGCCCCATTACCCACGTTTGGTAATTTTATTATTTGTAAGCCTTGCAGGCTCTGCCTTCTGTTTTTCTTTTGGTGGTAAACCGATAGAGCTCCTTATTACTTTCGGTGCTACTTTTTGCGGACTGTTTATCAGGCAGGAAGCAGTGAAAAAGAAATTCAACCCCTATATCTGTGTGTTTTTCGGGTCTCTGGTAGCCTCTCTCTTTGCAGGGGCATTTATTAAAGCCGGATTAAATATAAATTTTGAGCATGCATTTGCAACCTCTGTACTTTTTCTGATACCTGGTGTTCCTTTAATAAACAGTTTTACCGATTTGATTGATGGCAATATATTAAATGGACTGGTACGTGGTATCAATGCCCTGATGTTTGCGATGGCTATTGCCTTTGGATTATTACTGGCCATGCTTATTTATAATTTAAAATAATTACAATATGGATTTAATGCTTGTATTAAGTAAAGCTTTCTGGTGTGGATGGGGTGCCATTGGTTTTGGTATTCTGTTTAATGTACCTCCAAGAACCTTATTTGCCCTATGGATTGGTGGGGCTATTGGCGGATTCTTAAAATTTACCCTGTTACAGTTAACAGTGGGAGTGGTTTTTGCCTCTTTTGTAGGCGCCACAGCCGTGGGCATGTTAAGTATACCAATTGCCCATTTCAGGCATGTACCCCCTATGATATTTGCGATACCAGCTGTAATACCAATGATTCCTGGTGTATTTGCTTACCGTACGATGCTGGGACTGATTAAACTTACCGGTGCTATCGGGCCGGATTATACAACTATAATGTCTGACACTGTAAATAATGGCGTAAAAACCTTATTCATTATCATGTCTCTGGCACTGGGCGTATCTGTTCCCATGCATGTAATGCGGCAGGAATCGGCTAAAAATATCAGGCTTAAAATAAAATAGCTTAGTATAAAAAATAAAGATGGTGGTCTGTTTAGAACCACCATCTTTATTTAATTCAATGCTTAATATTACTGTTTATAACAGTTCCATCTGTTCGTTTACAAATTGCATCAGGGTTTTAATATGATCCGGTGAAAGGTCAAATTTTAATCCGGCAGCTGCATATAAATCGGGTAATGTTTTAGTGCCTCCCAGGCTCAATGCATTCATATAATTATCCAAAGCTTTCTGTGGATTTTGAATATACTGCATCCATAAGCCAATAGCGCCTAATTGTGCAATGCCATATTCTATATAATAAAAAGGCACTTCAAATAAATGTAACTGCCTTTGCCAGGATATTTGACGATAGGCCTCCAATCCACTGGTATCAATAGCACCGGTAGAAAATTCTTTGGTAATCTCCATCCATTTTTCTGTTCTTTCTTCCGGAGTATGAGATGGATTTTCATATACCCAATGCTGGAATTTATCGATGGTTGCAATCCAGGGGAATATTGTAATGGTTCTTTCCAACTGGTGTTCTTTGGCGCGCTTTAAATCGGCTTCATTATCAAAGAAACTTTCCCAATGGTTCATGGAAAATAATTCCATACTCATACTGGCCACTTCTGCAATTTCCATCGGGTATTCTTTAAACGCACTCAGTTCCAGGTGATGGGAAAGAAAAGAATGAATAGCATGTCCACCTTCGTGTACCATGGTGGTAACATCCCCCATCTGGCCTGCTGCATTCATAAAGATAAAGGGGGCGCCACTTTCAGTAAGCGGACAGTTATATCCTCCGGGAGCTTTGCCTTTACGGCTTTCCAGGTCAAAATGTTTTAATTCCTCCATCTTTCTTAAACAATCTGCAAAAAAAGGATGCATTTTGCTGAAGCAGGTTATAGATTTATCCAGTAATTCCTTCCCGGTAGTAAAAGGGTGTAGTGATTTTACGCCATCCGGTTCTGCCTCAGTATCCCAGGGTCTTAAGGTATCCAGGCCTAATTTCTCCTTTTTCCGCTGGTATATCTTATCTACCAGGGGCAATACATGCAATTTAACTGCTTCATGAAACTGAAAACAGTCTTCTTTACTATAATCAAACCTGCCCAGTTCTACAAACTTATAATCCCGGTAATTGGCATATCCGGCATTCTTTGCCACCTGATCCCTTTTCCGGATCAGACTGGTATATAATTCATGCATGGCTTCCTTATCCTGCAGTCTTCTTTCCTGTATTTTCCGGTACACCTGTTCCCGTAAAGAACGGTCATGGCTTTCTAAAAATTTACCGGCCTGCTGTAAGGTAAATTCCTTGCCATTAACTTCTACGGTCATTTTACCGGCAATATTGCCATATTGCTGCTGCATTACACTTAATTCTGCCTGAAGGGGAATATTGTCTTCACGGAATAAATCGATATTTTTCTTAACAGACCGCAGATAGGTAAAATATTTTTCATGATCCAGTGCTTCTGTAAAAGGAGAAGCAATGAGTTTCTTATTCAATACATCTGCATAAGGCTGGATTTTAGGCTGGAT
>Ga0208872_1000246_pt1 | contig 46757 bp, 43 predicted proteins | sample CryBogCBH12Aug08_FD_185508 | JGI IMG/M metagenome (GOLD analysis project Ga0208872, IMG submission 185508) | Freshwater microbial communities from Crystal Bog, Wisconsin, USA - CBH12Aug08 (SPAdes) | ecosystem: Environmental > Aquatic > Freshwater > Lake | place: Crystal Bog, Wisconsin, USA...
CTGTTGAGAATGGAAAAACACTCACAGATGCAGACCTGGATGCTTATCATGGGCATACAACTATAACGGCAGATTATCCCAATGGCATTTATCATTATCATATTACCTCAGATGCTCCATATATTAACGGAACTGGTTTTTATGGAAGTCCGGGTTCTGTTACCAATTAATAACCATTCATTTTTTAGTACTTAAATTAAAAATAAAACATGAAAAAGACAATTGTTGCTTTACTGCTGATTACCGGGTTTTGCAATCATTCCCTGGCGCAGGATCAAATGCCGCCCAAGCCCCCCTCAGTTGAAGACCGGATCAATCATTTGAATGATGCCTTACAAAAAAGTATTACGATTACAAAAGACCAGCAAAAAAAAATTGATGCGATCTATAAGGATTTTTTTGTGCAGATGGATAAGCTGCATGTTCCACCACCGCCTCCACCACCTGTTGATGATAAGGGAAAACCCTCCCGTGCAGAAGTTGAAAAAATATGCAGGGAAAGGGATGACCAGATTCAGAAAATACTGGATGCAGGGCAGTATTCCAAATATCGTGAAGTGGAAAAATCCTTAAAGCCACCTCCACCACCAGTTCTAGCCTCACCTTTAAAAAAATAAGATGAAGCAGATCTTTTTAACAATATTGATAGGTATTCTGTTATTGGGTTGCAGCCATCAAAATAAAATGTCTGCTTCCCAATCCGGATTACCTTTCTACAATACTGCAGATTTTACACCAGCCTGGCCGGACGACACGGCTAAAACTGAAATACTGCCACACTATATACCTGCTTTTGTTTTTACTGACCAGAACGGAGAAACCATTACAGAAAAGACCTTTGCACATAAAATATATGTAACGGATTTTTTTTATACCAGTTGCCCCGGTATTTGTAAAACATTATCTTCTAACCTGGCAGAAGTACAGCAAACTTTTGAAAAGGACAGCGAAGTACTGATTTTATCTCATAGTGTAACGCCTGATTTTGATACGCAGGCACGGCTAAAAGTTTATGCAAAAACCTTTGGTGCAATTGATCATAAATGGTTTATGGTAAGAGGCAATAAAGATTCGGTATATACCATTGCAAGACAGGCCTATTTTGCAGATGAGGATTTAGGTTTACAGAAAAACACAGCTGATTTTTTGCATACGGAAAATATTTTACTGATTGATAAACAAAGAAGAATCAGGGGTATTTACAAAGGAACTTCCAGGCTGCAGATTGCAGATTTAATCAAGGATATTCAAATTTTAAAAAAAGAAGAATGAAACTATTTGCCTTTATTCTGCTCTTTTTAGCAGGTTGTAATACTGGTGATTACACTATTTCTACTGCACCTGTTAATAGTAATGATAAAGTTACTGTAATCCAACTTTCTCTGAAAGCAGGAGATGAATATTTGTATTTCAAAAATGGGTACTATTATTATAAAGACAGTTTGTTTTCCGGTATAATTACAGCATTTTATCCCAACGGCAAGATTAAATCTCTAACCCGGATAGCCAATGGCAGGGAGGAGGGTTGTGCTACTACCTGGTATCCAAATGGGAATAAAGAGTCGCTTCGTTTTTATCATAAAGGAGAAAAGGAAGGTCTTCATTATGGATGGTGGGAAAATGGGAATCTGAAATATACTTATGGGTTTGCCCATGGTTATTATGATGGTGATTATAAAGAATGGTATGCAGATACTAAAATATTTAAACATATCATTTATAAAAACGGTTCAGATCAGGAAGGTAAGGGATGGCGCAATAATGGAAAGCTTTATATGAATTATATTGTAAGGAATAAAAGAAGATATGGCCTTTTAAATGCAGAATTATGTTATGCTTTAAAGAAGGAAAAGGGAGTTTATTTTTAAATCGGTCAGTTATGTTAAATAAGTTATTATATAAAAAAACTGTTGTCCGGTAATTTGTTTTTACAAGACAACAGTTCAAAGATGGTGAAAATACCCTGATTATTATAGTTTTTCTCCGTGCTGGCTCCAGTCCAACCCTTCTTTTTCTTCATCTGCAGAAACCCGCAAAGGAGAGATGATATCTGTAAATTTAAGTAACAATAAGGACCCGAAAAAGGCAAATAAGGATACCCCTACGATGGCAATCATGTGCACCATAAACAGTTTTGTTTCTCCGAAGAAAAGTCCATTATTTACTACGGAACTATTAATGCTTTTATGGGCAAATACAGCAGTTAATATCATCCCTGTAATTCCGCCTACACCATGACAGGGAAATACATCCAGCGTATCATCAAGGTTTGTTTTTGTTCTCCATTCCACCATTAAGTTACTAACAATACTACTTACAATACCGATGGTTAAGGAATGAGGGATACTTACAAAACCTGCAGCAGGTGTAATGGCAACCAGTCCAACCACTGCACCAATACAGGTACCCATTGCACTGGGTTTGCGGCCGCGAACTGCATCAAATATTACCCATGAAAATGCAGCTGCTGCAGAAGCGGAAGTTGTAGTTGCTAATGCGGTAGCTGCCAGCCCATTAGCTCCAAAAGCAGAACCTGCATTAAAGCCTAACCATCCAAACCAAAGTAATCCGGTACCCAGCATTACATAGGTAATTCTGGCTGGAGTATGATTGGTATCATTTCTTTGTTTTAAATAGATGGCACTGGCCAGAGCGGCCCAACCTGCACTCATATGTACTACGGTTCCTCCTGCAAAATCCAGTACCCCCAGTTTATTTAAGATCCCATCCGGGTGCCAGGTGGCATGGGCTAAAGGTGAATAAATGAAAATACTGAAAAGAGCTATGAATAAAACATAGGAAGTGAATTTTATTCTTCCTGCGAATGCTCCGGTAATCAGGGCAGGGGTAATAATTGCAAACTTTAGCTGATAAAATGCAAATAATACCAGTGGTATGGTTGCAGCGAGCTTGATAGTTCCATCTGCGGAAGTAATCGGCCCTCCCTCTATCACTCCTTTCATCATAAAATAAGATAATGGATTTCCTATTACTCCACCTATCGATTTTCCGAAGGAAAGACTGAACCCCACTACTACCCAGATAATGCTGATGATGGCCATGCTGATAAAACTTTGCAGCATGGTAGACAATACATTTTTTTTATTTACCATGCCTCCGTAGAAAAATGCCAATCCCGGAGTCATGATCAAAACCAATCCGGTCGCGCAAAGCATCCAGGCAATATCTGCATAATTTATATCAGGATTCGGTTTGGTGGGTTTAGGTAGGCTGGGAAAAATTAAACTGAGGATTACAATGGAAATCAACAATATAAAAGGAATAAAAGCAATCCTGCGGGTCATTGACATAACAAATCAGTTTTAATTATATATGAATGAGTGATTAAGATTTTGCAAATATTATTCTGTTTTGTTGAAAAACAATAACATATTTTATTTCTATATTTGATAAATACTAAAAAATCCCGGTTTTACCGGGATATTATTCAATAAGTGAAAGATTGATAATAAGTTAGAAAGTTCTGCCTGGATATACTTTAAGTGCGGCTTCCAGACAATCCATAGAAGCATTTATATCTTCCTTTTTAAGTACATAAGCGATACGTACTTCGTTGAATCCCAGGCCGGGGGTACTGTAAAAACCTGTTGCCGGTGCCAGCATTACCGTTTGCCCGTTGAAACTGAAATCTTCCAGTAACCATTGTGAAAATTTATCCGAATTATCTATTGGTAAACGTGCTATTGCATAAAAAGCACCACCCGGATTTGGGCAGAATACCTGATCCATTGCATTCAGTCTTTTTACCAGCAAATCTCTTCTGGATTTATATTCTGATTTTGTAGTGTCAAAATAATCAGCAGGAAGATCAATTGCTGCTTCACCGGCAATCTGGGCAAAAGAAGGGGGGCTTAATCTTGCCTGCGCAAATTTCATCACTGCATCATATACAGCTTTATTTTTAGTGACAAGTGCACCAATTCTGCCTCCGCAGGCACTGTAACGTTTACTGATTGTATCCATTAAAATTACGTGTTCATCCAATCCTTCCAGCTGCATGGCACTGATTTGATGACCTTCATAACAGAATTCCCGGTATGCTTCGTCAGAAAAAAGATACAAATTGTGTTTAAGAACAATTTGTTTTAAGGCTTCCATTTCTGCAGCTGTATACAGGTAACCAGTAGGGTTATTGGGATTGCAAATGATAATGGCTTTAGTTTTGGCAGTTATTTTCTTCTCAAATTCTTCAATTCCTGGCAACGCAAAACCATTATCAATTGTTGATGTAACAGATATAACGTTAATACCAGCAGCTACAGCAAAGCCATTATAATTGGCATAAAAAGGTTCAGGAACAATAATTTCATCCCCTGCATCCATACAAGCCATCATACCAAAAAGAATGGCCTCACTTCCACCGGTAGTAATGATAATTTGGGTATAATCCACATTAATTCCAACGGATTGGTAATAGCCAACCAGTTTTCTCCGGTAACTTTCATTCCCGGCACTATGACTGTATTCCAGTACTTTAAAATCACTATGCCTTACGGCATCTAAAATTAGTTTCGGAGTTTCAATATCAGGCTGACCAATATTCAGATGATAGACTTTGGTGCCTTTTTTTTTAGCAACTTCAGCGAAGGGTACTAATTTTCTTATAGGTGAGGCCGGCATTAATTGGCCGCGATTACTAATTTGTAACATGTTATAAAGTTAATGTCCTTCATAAAAATCGCTGCATTTTGTGCAGCGATTTTTATAAGTAGTTTATTTTTTTTGTACTACTTCGCCCTCTATGGTTAATATCGTTGGTTCATCTATATTGGCAAATTTTACCGTTACTTTTTTACTGAATGTTCCTTCAGTAGCGGCATTATAAGTTACTTTAATTTGTCCTTCTCTGCCTTTTGCTATTGGTTCTTTGGGATAATCCGGTGTTGTGCATCCGCATTCTGCTGTAGCTATTTCTACAACAAGTGGTTTGTTGCCGGTGTTTACAAATGAAAAGGCATAGGTAGCGGGCACATTTTGTTTCAGTTTTCCAAAAGAATGCTTTGTACTCGTAAATTTTAAAGAAGATTGGCTGAATACAGAATTGCTCATCAATAAAAGGGTAAAAAACAATATTTTTTTCATATTCTTTTTAATTAGTTGAAGCCTTTAATTTTTCTACAGCACCGTTAGCTGGTGCAGGATTTGCCTGTGCCTGAAAGGTTTCTCCGGTAAAATTCACTACCTTACTCAGGGTGCCGTTATTAAAGAATAGTGTTGCTTGTTTTGTAAATTTGCCATTGGTATAACCATTAAAACCAAGGGTAACTACAATGGATTGACCTGGTCCAAATTTTTTGCCTTTCTCATATTTAGGGGTGGTACAACCGCAACCAACCTGTACATTGTCGATTGAAGCAGAATCCTGGCTGATATTTTTTACTGTGATATCATATGAAACTGCTTTGCCGAAAGGAATTTTACCAAAATCATACATATCATTTTTAAATTCCAAAATTTTGGTGATATCTGTTGCAGAAGTATTTGTCTGTGCATGTAAATAAGAAAAAGCAGGAATTGTCAATAGTAAAAAGAATATTTTTTTCATTTCAATTATTTTTGTGATAAAAATATGTAATCCGCTACTATTGCCGCCATTTTTTGCTAATAAATTACTGCCAAATCTAAATTTTACAGATTGTTGTTATCTTGTAGCGGAATTTTGAACAAAAAAAACGTGAAAAGAATTATTTTATTCTAACTTTTAATTTTGTTTCATGGAACAAACCATTACCTTAACATATAAAGACGATATGCTTTCTTACGAAGGGTTCAGAAACCAGGTGCTGGAGGATTACCGCACCGCGATGATCAGTCGTGAAGCCAGTTTAATAGGCCGCCGTGAAGTATTAACGGGGAAAGCTAAATTTGGTATTTTCGGTGATGGAAAAGAAGTGGCACAGATTGCCATGGCTAAATTTTTTAAAGCAGGAGATTTCAGGGCTGGCTATTATCGTGACCAGACATTTATGTTTGCTGCCGGCCTTGCCAGTGTAGAGCAGTTTTTTGCACAATTATTTGCCGACCCGGATATAAATAATGATCCTTTTAGTGCAGGCAGGCAAATGGTATCTCATTTTGCAACCAGGAATGTAGATGAAAATGGCAGGTGGTTAGACCTTGCCAACCGTAAAAATATATCTTCAGATATGGCCCCAACGGCTTCTCAAATGCCCAGGGCAGTTGGATTGGCTTTTGCCAGCAAATGTTTCCGTAATACTCCTCAGCTGAAAGGATTTCATGAATTGAGCCATAACGGTAATGAAGTATGTTTTTGTACTATCGGAGATGCTTCCACCAGTGAAGGCCATTTCTGGGAAGCTGTAAATGCAGTAGGTGTTATGCAGGTTCCCCTGGCTATTTTTGTATGGGATGATGGTTATGGTATTTCTGTTCCTAAAGAAATTCAAACCACCAAGGGGTCTATTTCTACTGCATTAAGAGGATTAAAAAAAGAAGAAAACACCAACGGAATTGAAATATATAAGGTGAAAGCCTGGGATTATGCCGGTATGTGTGAGGTTTTTGAGGCTGCGATTCAGAAAATACGGGAAACCCATGTGCCTGCTGTATTTCATGTGGAAGAAGTGACACAGCCGCAGGGGCATTCTACCAGTGGTAGTCATGAACGGTACAAAGACCCTAAACGGTTGGAATGGGAAAGGGAATGGGATTGTATCAAAAAGTTCAGGGAATGGATTATCTCCAATAATATTACTACTGCAGATGAATTAAATGAAATTGATTACCAGGCTAAAGAGCAGGTCAGGGATTCAAAAAATAAAGCATGGGAAAAATTCCTTGCACCTATTAAAGTTCATGTGTCTAAATCAACTGAACTGATTCGTAATATGATGGTAAGTGATATGGAAGCTTACACTAATCTCCAGCAATTGGCTTCAGAATTACAATCCAATATTGAACCTTTCAGAAGGGATGTTTTAAAAGCACTTTCATTAGCTATGGAAACAGCGCCTTTATCTCCCTCTGTTCCTGCTATCAGGGAATATTATAATACCCTTTTGCAGGATAGTAAAAAAATGTATAATGCACATCTCTATAATGAAGGGCCTAAAAGCGCTTTAAAAGTTGAGGAAGTGAAGCCCTTGATACCTTTTGATGCAGTTACAATTAATGCGTATGAAGTATTAAATAAATATTTTGATGCTTTGTTTGAAAACAACCCACTTGTTTTTGCTTTTGGGGAAGATGTGGGTTTTATAGGCGATGTAAACCAGGGCTTTGCCGGTTTACAAAAGAAACATGGAAAAGAAAGGATATTTGATACAGGTATCAGGGAACTTACCATTGTTGGACAGGCGATTGGAATGGCATTAAGGGGATTAAGGCCTATTGCAGAAATTCAGTACCTGGATTATTTATTATACGGTCTGCAAACTTTAAGTGATGATGCAGCTACCACGCATTTCCGGACCTTCGGACAACAAAGCTGCCCATTGATCATCAGGACAAGGGGACATCGTTTGGAAGGTATCTGGCATAGTGGTAGTCCGATGAGCCTTATTATCAGTGCCCTGAGGGGTATGTATGTTTGTGTTCCGAGGAATATGGTGCAGGCAGCCGGTATGTATAATACACTCCTGAGAAGCAATGACCCTGCAATTGTAATTGAATGCCTGAATGGTTACCGCTTAAAAGAAAAGTTGCCGGTTAACCTGCTGGAATTTACAGTTCCGCTCGGTATTCCGGAAGTTGTAAAGGAAGGAAATGATATTACTGTTGTTTCTTACGGATCTACTTTAAGAATTATACTGGAAGCTGCAGAAAGACTGGAGAAAATGGGTATCAGTTGCGAAGTGATTGATGTACAGACTTTACTTCCATTTGATATACATCATCATATTTTACAATCCCTGCAAAAAACAAACAGAATTGTATTTGTGGATGAAGATGTACCGGGAGGTGCAACTGCCTATATGTACAATAAAGTGATGGAAGAACAGGGAGGATATAATTGGATAGATGTTGCCCCCAGAACCATTTCAGGACAGAATCACCGGCCTTCTTATGGCAGCGATGGAGACTATTTCAGTAAACCAAATACGGAAGAAATCATTTCTGTAATTACAGAAATGGTAAATGAATAAATTTAGTATAGCGTTTTTAAAAGAATACAAAAACATCGAGAGGCTGTTTCCAAAATCAGGAACAGCCTTTTTTAATAACTGTATATTGGGTTAATTCCTTAAAAAAAGTGAAGAAAGGTTTGAATCAGGTATCCAGCATTCAGTTTTTTTGCCAAACCAATGATAACGATTTTTTGAAACAAGGAAATAGATCCAGTCTCTGAAGGCAGCTGGCAGATAGATGCACCAATAGAATAATCGCGGAAATCCTTTTAATTCCTTCGCTATCAGTAACACTGCTTCAGAAGCTTTAAATAACTGTTGATCAATTATTAAGAAAATGGATTCCTGTTTAGTTTCTGAAATATGAAAGGATGCCAGTATTTTTTTACCTGCTTCACTTTGCTGGGATGCAAAACGAAACTTTTTTCCAGGATCATGCCGGATAATAAACTGCACACTGCCGCTGCAGAGATTACAAACTCCATCAAATAAGATTACAGGATGGTTGATAGAGGAAGCTGCCATCTTCAAAATTACAACATTATGATGCAGAATGGAGGGTTTCTTATACCAGGTTTATTATTAAGGATACAGCATTAAACAGGTAAAAAAAGAGGCTGTCTTTCTACAGACAGCCTCTTTTTATAGTGGTTATACAATTTATGCCATATTATGAAAAACCTTATTCACATCTTCATCCTGCTCCAACTTTTCAATTAGTTTACTTACATCTTCTGCCTGGGCATCTGTTACCGGAACCGTAGTGGTAGGTATCCATTCCAGTTCTGCACTGATGGGAGTAATACTTTTATCTTCCAGCGCTTTTTGTAGTTTACCAAAATCAACAAAAGCACAACGCAATACCAACACAGTTTTACCTTCATCATCCACACTTTCACCCAATTCATCCAGTCCAAAATCAATTAATTCCAGTTCAAGATCATCCAGGTCCAGTCCTTCGGGGTTTAATTTGAATACACCCATTTTGCGAAACTGAAAACTCACACTACCACTATTGCCCAATGCGCCGTTACCCTTATTAAAATGACTTTTTACATTCGCTACTGTTCTTACATGATTATCTGTAGCTGTTTCTACCAGTAATGCTACTCCATGAGGTGCATAACCTTCATATAGTATTTCCTCATAGCTGGAAGTGTCTTTACCCAAAGCACGTTTAATGGCAGCCTCAATTCGGTCTTTTGGCATATTTACACTTTTTGCATTTTGCATGCATCGCCTTAAAGCCGGATTGGTATCAGGATCAGGGCCTGCAGCTTTTACAGCAATTACAATTTCCTTTCCTACACGGGTAAACTGTTTGGCCATTCTATCCCAACGGGCAAACATGGTTGCTTTACGTACTTCAAAAATCCTTCCCATTATCTGTTTGATTTAAAGATATATGTATGTTGCTTGTCTGCTTACCAGTTTCTGTATTCCGGAAGTCTCAAATTGAGCTCCAATAGTACAGTTTGCTCAAGCGGTTGCAAATTTAGCTGATTGCGCCCTACAAACAAAAAATCCCGCTTTTAGCGGGATTTTAAAGTAATTTATTTATTCAAAGTCCGAAGCTTTAGGCAAAACATCACTTAAAGGTGGAACCAGTTTACTATGTTTTCTACTGTAACCAAAGAAAACAATCAAACCTATAAACATCCAGATCACAGCACTTAATAAAGTGGTACCCCACAAACTAATGATCATTGACAGACAAACAATAATACCCAATATTGGAACCAAAGGAACAAAAGGTGTTTTAAAAGGCCTCACCAGATGCGGATCACTTTTTCTTAAAATAATCACACCCAGGCAAACCAGTACAAATGCCAGTAATGTGCCAATAGACGTTAAATCACCAGCCACACTTCCCGGTACAAATCCGGCAAAAGCACCTACAAAAACAAACAAAATGATATTGCTTTTATACGGTGTCCTGAATTTAGGGTGCAGTGCAGAGAATACTTTGGGTAATAAACCATCACTGGACATGGTATAAAATACCCGGCTTTGTCCCATCAGCATCACTAAAATAACTGAAGAGAACCCGGCCAGGATTGCAATGGTTACTGATTTTGCCAGCCAGCCATAACCCTGCATATAGGTTTCAATCGCATAAGCTACAGAAGCTTCCTTACCAGCTTTTACAAAATCACTGTAAGGTGCAACACCTGTTAATACCCAGGAGAATAAAACATATAAAATAGTACAGATTACCAACGATCCAAGAATACCCATCGGCATATCCTTTTTAGGGTTTTTGGCTTCTTGCGCAGCTGTAGATACGGCATCAAAACCAATAAAAGCAAAAAATACTATCGCTGCCCCTTTTAATACCCCACCCCATCCATGATTAAAAAATCCGCTGTAGGAATAATAAGTGCCATCAGGTTGTAAAGCAGGCGGTGCATCTGCAGGAATTAAATAAGGGGTATGATTGCCACTTTTTACAAAGCTCCAGCCCACTGCTATAAATACCAGTACAATGGCCACTTTAATAAATACAATTATTGCATTTACAATAGCAGATTCCTGGGTGCCCTTGATCAGTAACATGGTAATCAGTAACAGTATAAGTAATGCCGGAGCATTTACAATACCGTGGTGCATTACGTTAGCAGCATCCAGTGCCGACTCAAACGGCGAATGGCTCCATTCATAGGGTATGCTTCCTCCTACCAGCTTGTTTAAAAATTCACTCCATGCTATACTTACTGTTGCAGCACCCAATGCATATTCCAGAATTAAAGCCCATCCTATGATCCAGGCTACCAGTTCACCCATGGTGGCATATGCATATGTATAAGCACTGCCTGCTATTGGGATAATGGAAGCGAATTCTGCATAGCATAAACCTGCAAAAGCACATCCGATTGCGGCTATCAGGAAAGATAAGGTTACAGCAGAACCGGCATGCCCGCCTGCTGCAGCTGCTGTTCTTACAAACAAGCCTGCACCAATAATGGCACCTATTCCTAAGGCTACTAAATTGGTTGCTCCTAATGTTCGCTTTAACCCCTTTTCTGAATCAGCGGCCTGGGATAAAAGTGTATCTAAAGATTTTTTTCTGAATAAACTCATAATACAGTTGGTTAAATTTTCAAATTTCGTTTTGCCAAAATAATCAATAAATCGTTTCGCTCTGTAAATGTTTTATAAATGTATAGTAAAACAATTTTTTTATATTGCCCCAAATTCATCTTATTAATGAAAAAAAACAGGTTAACCTACTATATCATCCTCGCTATGATCCTGGGCGTGATTGCCGGATATATTGTGCATGAAAACGCACCTGATACTACTATCAAAACTTTTGCAGGTAATGTAAAGTTGTTGGGTACCATCTTTATAAGGCTGGTTAAAACCATTATTGCACCCCTGGTTTTCTCAACTTTGGTTGTGGGTATTGCTAAATTGGGGGATATAAAAACAGTAGGAAGGGTTGGCGGTAAAGCCATGCTCTGGTTTATAACGGCTTCCCTTACCAGTTTGCTGATAGGCATGGCACTGGTTAACTTTTTCAAACCGGGTTCCTATATAGATTTGTCACAGGCAGATAATAATGGCTTAAAAGACCTTATGGGCAAAAGCACTGAGTTTTCACTGTCCAGGTTTGTGGAACATGTTTTTCCTTCCAGTGCGGTAGAAGCAATGGCCAATAATGAAATATTACAAATAGTAGTTTTCTCCGTATTTTTTGGTATCGCAGCTGCAGCTATTGGTAAAGCAGCAGAACCTGTTATAAAAGTGATGGATTCACTGGCAAAGATTACCCTGAAAATTGTAGAGTATGTTATGAATTTTGCCCCATTGGGTGTATTCGGTACACTTGCTGCTGTAGTGGCAGAAAAGGGACTGGGCATTTTTAAATTTTATATAGTCTATTATGGCTATTTTGTATTGGGTATCATTTGTTTGTGGATGGTGCTCAGTTTTGTTGGCTGGCTATTTCTGGGTTCCCGGATGAAGGAACTGTTTCGCAGAATTGGTAACCCTTTGCTTATTGCAGTGAGTACTACCAGCAGTGAAGCCGTTTTTCCTAAATTAACGGAAGAACTGGAAGATTTTGGTTGTAAAAACCAGATTGTTGCCTTTATCCTTCCTCTGGGTTATTCCTTTAACCTGGATGGCAGTATGATGTATATGACATTTGCCAGTTTATCCATTGCACAGGCCTATGGCATTGCCATACCTATAGGCACCCAGTTAACTATGTTACTAGTATTAATGCTTACCAGTAAAGGTATTGCCGGTGTACCCAGGGCTTCGCTAATTATTGTGCTGGCTACCTGTGCCATGTTTAAAATCCCTCCTGAAGGGGTGGCATTGATTTTACCGATTGACCATTTTTGCGATATGCTCAGAACCGGTACCAATGTATTGGGAAATGCACTGGCTACCTGTGCCGTGAGTAAATGGGAAGGTTCATTAGAAAATAATTCCTCATCTTAGCAATTAATTATGTTAGTACAAATTATCCTATCCTTTCAGTGGCACCAGTTATTGCAACCTCAATTTTATATTGATAATGGCGGCCTATGGTTATTACTATTTATTGTATTTGCAGAAACCGGGTTATTTGTAGGCTTCTTTTTGCCTGGAGACAGCCTTCTTTTTGTAGCAGGAATTTTTAGTAATAAACTGGCAGCGTACCTTTTTGACACCGGGAGTGATTTCCTGAACCTGGTAATGATTGTTGGATTAGTAACTATTGCTGGTATTTTGGGAAATATGGCAGGATACTGGTTTGGCAAAAGGGTAGGCCATGCCATGTATTCCTGGAAAGATAATTTATTGTTTAAGCAACATTACCTGCATCAGGCACATGATTTTTATGAAAAACATGGCGGTGGTGCAGTGATATTTGCCCGGTTTTTACCAATTGTCAGAACTTTTGCGCCCATTGTTGCAGGTATAGTGGAAATGGATAAAAAGAAGTTTCATATGTTTAACTGGATTGGCTGTATTGCATGGTCTACCACCATGCTTGCTGCAGGCCATTATTTATACCGTTTTTTCTTAGACCACTATAGTTTTGATTTAACCAAACACCTGGAAGTAATTGTACTGGTCATTGTCCTGGTAACAACAGCTCCTGTTATTCTTAAAATGGTATTTGGTAAAAAAAGAAAACCTGCCTAACAGTTAGTACTATGCAGCAAATCAGGAAAACTGTTTTTTCATTAACTGTTATTGTTGGTGCATTGGGTTTTTTCGTAGATATATTCGATCTCCTGCTGTTTAATATTATCCGTAAACCCAGCCTGGCTTCCCTTGGCTTGTCAGATTCACAGGTTTTATCTCAGGGAGAGCTGATTCTGAGCCTTCAGATGATTGGACAGTTGATAGGAGGTATTGTTTGGGGCATCATGGGCGATAAAAGAGGAAGGCTGAGCGTATTATTCGGCTCCATCGTATTGTATTCCCTTGCTTCCATTGCCAATGGTTTTGTAACGGATCCATTGCAGTATACCATCCTGCGTTTTATAGCCGGATTTGGACTAGCTGGTGAACTGGGTGCCAGCATTACTTTAACCAGTGAAATGTTATCCAAAGAAAAGAGGGGTATTGCCTCTACTGTTATTGCCACTACCGGTGTATTTGGCGCCATTGCTGCTTACTTTGTATTTAAGTTATCCGGCGAAAACTGGAGATTCTGTTATTTTATAGGTGGTGGTATGGGTATCGCGCTTTTATTCCTGAGGATGAGTGTAGCAGAAAGCGGCATGTTTGCTTCCTTAAAACAAACCCATATTGTACGAGGAAATTTTTTCATGTTTTTTAATAATAAAGACCGCTTTTTCCGTTACCTGCGTGGTGTTTTAATTGGTGTACCTGTTTGGTATGTGATTGGCGTATTAATTACTTTTTCTGATAAGTTTGGTCAAGAAATGGGTATGGAAAATATTGAACCTGCCAAAGCTGTTTTATACCAGTATGCCGCATTGGTTTTCGGAGATGTGAGTGCAGGTTTATTGGGCAATTATTTAAAAAGCAGAAAGAAGGCCTTGTATGTTTTTTATGCAATCCTCTGCTTCTTTATCCTCTTATTCTTCCTGCAGAAAGGGGGGAGTGCTATTCAGATGTACCTGATTTGTGCAGGACTGGGACTGGGCTCCGGAATTTCTGTTTTATACATCACCATGAGTGCGGAACAGTTTGGTACTAACCTGCGAGCATCTGCAGCTATTTCCATACCCAATATGGTAAGAGGTTTTCTGCCCCTGGTTTTATTGCTGTTTAAATCCATTCGTTCCTTTCCGGGTATCAGTTATATTACCGGTGGCTGGATTACCGGTGTTATTGTAATTGGTTTTGCCCTGGTTAGTACCTGGTATACCAAAGAATCTTATGGAAATGACCTGGATTTTATTGAAGAATAACCTGTAATTCTTTTAATTTCATTATTTTTCCTTTCTAACTATTACCAAATGACTGCAGTTCAAAAACAATATGCCCTATTATCCCTCCCCGTTATTGTAGGGGCATTGGGATATTTTGTAGATATCTATGATTTGCTTTTATTCAGTATAATCAGGGTAAAAAGTCTAAAATCCCTGGGGCTTTCTCCTGCAGATATTAAAGATTATGGTGCCCTGATTATCAGTGTTCAGATGATTGGTATGCTGATTGGTGGTATTGTTTGGGGGATTATGGGTGATAAGAAAGGCAGATTAAGTGTTTTATTTGGTTCCATTATCCTGTATTCCCTGGCCAATATTGCCAATGGAATGGTACAAAACACATTTCAGTATATTGTTTTCAGGTTTATTGCCGGATTCGGACTGGCAGGGGAACTGGGTGCAGGTGTTACCCTTGTTATTGAATTGGTTCCTAAAAAAAGAAGGGGAGTGGCTACTTCTGTTATGGCTGGTATCGGATTAACCGGCGCTGTTGGCGCTTATTTTATTTCCAAGTTGTTTGACTGGAGAACCTGTTACTATATTGGAGGTGTACTTGGTTTTATGTTATTACTGATGCGTGTGAAGGTATTTGAATCCGGTATGTTTAATGAACTGAAAAAACTGGATGTAAAAAGAGGCAATTTCTTTATGCTGATCAATAATTTCAACCGGTTTAAAAAATACATGCTCAGTATTTTAATTGGGTTACCCAACTGGTTTGTAGTAGGTATCCTGGTTACTTTTTCCAAAGAATTTGGTACAGAGTTTAAACTGGCACAACCGGTTGATCCCAGTATTGCGGTCATGACCACTTATGTTGGCGTATCTATTGGGGGCATTTTAATCGGTTTTATCAGCCAGTGGCTGCAAAGCCGTAAAAAAGCATTACTGATATTCCTGGTCATCAATATAATTGGCGGTATCATTTATTTTCTGCAAAACGGAGGTTCTGCAGTCAGTATGTATTGGATCTGTGCTTTACTGGGTTTTTCTACCGGATTCTGGTCCATATTGGTAACCATTGGTGCGGAACAGTTTGGTACCAACCTAAGGGCTACAGCAGCCACTACCATACCCAATATGGTGCGCGGTTCTTTACCCATCATTACCCTGTTGTTCTATACCCTGCAACACCGGTTCACTTATGTGCAGAGCGGAATGATTACCGGAGTTATCATCAGCGTAATTACCTTTGCGGCTGCTTTAATGATTGAAGAGACTTTTCACAAAGACCTCGACTTTCATGAACTATAGCCACATTTAAATCTTTCCGATGAAATTGCTCATCATTCGTTTTTCTTCTATTGGGGATATTGTTTTAACCACACCTGTAATCCGTTGCCTGAAATTGCAGGTGAAAGATGCAGAGGTACATTTTCTTACCAAACATGTTTTTTCGACCATCCTTGAAAATAATCCATACGTTGATAAAGTGATTTCCCTTCGTTTCAGCTGGGAACTGATGATCCATGAACTGAAACAGGAAGGCTATGATTATATTATTGACCTGCACCATAATCTGCGCACGCTTCGTGTAAAGAAGGCATTGGGAGTACCCTCTTTTGCTTTTGATAAGCTGAATATTCAGAAATGGCTGCTTACAGCCCTGCATATCAACAGAATGCCAAAAGTGCATATTGTGGACAGGCTGCTGAAAACAGTTAGCTTTTTAGGAGTGGTGAATGATGGGAAGGGACTTGATTATTTCATTCCGGAAAAGGATGAAGTGGCTGCAACAGATATTCCACTATCTCATACATTTGGATATGTTGCGGTGGTGATCGGAGCTGCATTAAATACCAAGAAAATGCCGGTCCATCTTTTACAAAAACTATGTATGTCATTACCTTATCCTGTAATACTGGTGGGTGGTAAAGAAGATAATGATGCCGGTATGGCTATAGCTGCAAAAGACTCCATTAAAATATACAATGCCTGTGGTAAGTTTAACCTGAATGAAAGTGCAGACCTGGTTCGAAATGCGGTTACTGTGATAACCCATGATACCGGACTGATGCATATTGCAGCAGCTTTTCAAAAAAGAATGGTGTCTGTCTGGGGTAATACGGTACCAGCATTTGGAATGGCCCCTTATTATGGAAATGCTGCAACGCAGCATACTGAATCTGAAGTCAGGAACCTGCGCTGCAGGCCCTGCAGTAAAATAGGGTATAAGAAATGCCCGCATAAGCATTTTAAGTGCATGGAATTACAGGATATACCTGCTATTGTAAATACTACCATGTCATATATTAAGCCATGAAAAAAAGGCTGCCCGTTAAAGGCAGCCTTCGAAAAGGTTTTTCTTCAGGATATAAATACTTTGCTAACCTTTAATTCTTTTAGACTCACTGTCCAGTCCGGATTGCCTTTGACGAGCCGATTTGATCTGATTACTGCCAAAGCGGTAGGTAAAGTTGATCCGGAAAGTCTGACTTTCCCAGGATCCATGTGCCTTGATAATTAAACCTCCGAAATTACTATTGGCACTCCAGGGCGATGTATGAAAGATATCGGTTGCAGAGAGCTTAACAGTTGCTTTTTTCTTCAGGAATTGTTTTTGTAAACCAAGGTCAATGGCACCCTGTGGTTTGGTAAACCAGGTAGCTCCCCAAACACTGGGCCCGCTGTACCATCCGCTCAGTTCCGCATTATAATCCTTGCCTAAATTAAAGCTCTGTTGCAGGTAAGCACCATATAAAGAAATGTTTGTAACCACATGTTTGGTGCCAATCTGCCCGTCCAGCATCTGGTAATTGTACCAGATATTGGCGTAACCTGTCCACCATTTTTTTATATTTACCGGAGTACCGATATTAAAGCTGATGATCTGCTCGGTGGCCAGGTTTTGTTGTTGCACATATGTAGCATTTCCTGTAGTATCTGTTACCTGAGTTGCATAGTCTTTTACATGGCTGTATCCAATACTGGTACTGATCATTCCTTTAAAAACATGGGCCAGTTCAATATTATCTGTGTATTGAGGTTTCAGGAAGGCATTCCCTTTTTCATAGGTTAATTCATCCAGCTTATTCACAAAGGGGTTCAGGTCCTGGTAAGTAGGCCGGTCAATTCTGCGGGTATAGGTTAAATTAAAGGTATTGTTCTTATTTACATTCCAGGAAAGCACGGCATTAGGGAAGAAATCCAGATAACTTCTTTTTACATTGTCATCACTCTGCTCTATACTATCTGCCCTTGTCAGAAGCCCCTGGCTATTCGTCTGTTCCATCCTTAAACCTGTCTGTATACTCCATTTTGAATTTAACTGACCCTGATAATTGATATAAGCAGCATTCACGTTTTCCTTGTATAAAAAGGAATTGCTTTGGCTCAATACCTTAATGGTATTTCCCCCAATTACATTGTAAAAGTCAAAGCTGTTCCAGGTTTTAACATAAGAGAATTTAGCACCATAGCCCAGTTTTCCCTTCCAGGCTTTTTGTTCTGCATCTACTTTAGCTGTATATATATCAATATTGGTAGGGGTATTGTTTTTGTTTATAATGGAATACAATAAATTACCCGATGGATTATAATAGTTATTAGGCTGATAACTGGCTCCTGTACTTCTGAAAGTACCATAATCCCCGTCAAAATTAATTTCTTTGCCACTGGTATCTGCATACCGGTAATTGACATTATAATTCCAGTTGTCTCTTTTACCCGGAATAGTATTGGTAGCTACCAGCTTTTTTACAAATGCACCTGTTGGGTTATAATAGATATCTGTATTACTGGAGGAAGTCCAGGTATGGTCCGACAGGTTAGAAGTAACCATCACACCTAAGGTGTTTTTGTTATTCAGAAAGAAATCTGCTCCAGCTTTTGTATTGAAACTTTTATTGCTGTTTACATTTACAGCATGCTGGTCGTAGATACTATCTCCCTGCACCCGGTAAAGATCCAGCGTATTCTGGTTATCACCAAGATTCCCACTTACATTCCCAAACAGGTTTACTTTTTTATTCCGGTAATTCAGATTCAGTCCCGCATTGCCTTTTGGTGTAACCCCCTGCACCAAACCCAGGTTTGCAGTACCATTGGTGCCATATTTTTTATTCTTTTTCAGTTTTATATTAATAATTCCGGCATTACCACTGGCATCATATTTAGCACTGGGGTTATAGATCATTTCAATGGTTTCAATATCATTGCTGTTAATGGTTTTTAAGTATTCTGCCAGGTTTTTGGAGTCCAGTTGTACCATCTTGCCATCAATATATATTTTAGTGCCGTTCTTACCCCGCATAGAAATATTGTCATTATTATCTACCTGCACACCCGGGCTTTTCTGTAATAATTCCAATGCATTGCTGCCCGTAGCATTAATACTGCTTTCTACATTAAATACCATTTTATCGGCTTTTACTTCGATCATGGGTTTTTTGGAAACTACAGTCACTGCATTTAACTCTTTTACAGCAGGTTTCAGGATCACTTCACCTGTACTCAGCTGATCTCCCTCTTTCAGTTCAAAAGGTTTGGAATATACGGTTTCATATCCCAGGCTGGCATAACTTAACAGATAATTCCCTGCTTTTCTGGCTGTTATTTCAAAATTGCCTTTGGTATCAGAAATTCCTGTTTTAACAAGACTACTGTCTGTAGATTTTAATAAGGATACCATAACATGGGTAAGCGGACTCTTTTTTTCATCTTTTACATTTCCTGTAACAGTGGTTTCAGTTTGTGCATTTGCCTTTGTTAGTGCAAAAAAGGAAAATAAAGTAATGGTTGCTATTGATTTCATAAATTGATTCGTTGTTCTACAGTACAAAGATTGGTACTTTGCATTGCATAATACATGGTTTTATAATGAACGGTAGTTGTTAATGATAAATGGTGTTTATAACTTCCTCAGTTATACGCGTATTTGTATGAAAGGTTACAGGAGGTACTATTGTTTGAGAAGAACAGTTGATAATCAGGATAAGTGGTAAAGAGTTGCCTGTTAAACAGGAATACAAGATTGGTATTCAATTATTTAGATAGATAACATAAAAAAACCCGACTGTCTAAACAATCGGGTTCACAACTAAAAAAGGAAACATTTATAAAGTCTTCAGCACATCATTCATATTTCTAACGGCATCAGCACTTTTTGCAAAAGCAGCTTTTTCTGCTTCATCCAGTTCAAAATCAATGATTTTTTCCCATCCACCTTTTCCAATTACAACGGGAACGCCCATGCAAATATCTTTTTGTCCGTATTCGCCATCCAGGTAAACACAGGCAGTAAATAATTTCTTTTCATCCCTTACAATAGCTTCCACAACGGCAGCTCCGGCAGCACCGGGTGCATACCAGGCAGATGTACCCAGTAATTTGGTTAAGGTAGCACCACCCACCATAGTATCTGCTACAATTTTATCCTGTTGTTCTTTGGTTAAGAATTTAGTAACCGGTACACTGTTCCAGGTAGCCAAACGAATCAAAGGAATCATGGTAGTATCTCCATGTCCGCCAACCACTACTGCATTCAAATCACCTGCACTGCAACCCAGTGTCTGGCTTAATTGGTATTTAAAACGGGCACTATCTAAAGTACCACCCATACCAATAATCCTGTTTTTAGGCAATCCGGTAGATTGTAAAGCCAGGTAAGTCATAGTATCCATTGGGTTAGAAATCACCACAATAATCGCATCAGGAGAATATTTCAGAATATTTTCAGCCACACCTTTCACAATACCTGCATTGGTACCAATCAGGTCTTCACGGGTCATACCGGGTTTGCGGGGAATACCTGAGGTAATCACCACTACGGCACTTCCGGCAGTTTTGCTGTAATCTCCGGTTGTTCCGGTAATCCGGGTATCAAAACCCAGTAAAGCAGCTGTTTGCTGAATGTCCTCTGCTTTACCTTCTGCAAAACCTTCTTTAATGTCCAGTATCACCAGTTCACTGGCTAATTCTTTACGGGCAATATTATCGGCACAAGTAGCTCCAACGGCTCCGGCACCTACAACTGTTACTTTCATAATAAAACAATATTTATATGTTGATATTAATTTGCGTTGCGAAGTTACAGCCAATTATAATGCAACGGAAGGCAGGTACTGATGATTTGCGTCAGTTATTAATCAGTTCTTTCAACTCCTTAATTTCAGCACCTTCCCTGAATTCCTTTACAAATTGCCCCCGGGCATTATAAACGGCCATATAGGGGGTAAAGGCAACTTTGTAAAATGCAGGCAGAAAATATTTGGGGTCTCTTCCAAAAACCATGTTGGAAAAGCTATCCATGCCATACTGGCTTTTAAAAGCATTTATTTCCGGTAAAGGATGAAAGCTAACCCAGATAAATGTGGCATTCTGCAATTCAGCCTGGCCCTTTACAATTTGTTTCGCTTCATACTGGCAATGGCTGCAATCCGGACTAAAATAAATAATCACTGTTGCTTTGTTTTTTGGAATACTGTCGGTGGTATACACTGCACTATCAGGCCTGATCAGGGAAAAAGCGGGTATAGTGGGGAACTTTTTATAGACAGGTAAATCTTCACTTACTGAACTTTTTACAGTATCCAAAACAGGACCAGCATTAGAAAAAATTGGGGTTATAGGTAAATTGTTATTAACAGGTAAACTGTCATGCTTAGTAATGTTCTGTGCAAAAGTTGCTACAGAAAAGAAAAGTGTAACCAGTATCAGTAATTTTTTTTTCATACTGTTAATATTAAGGGTTTCAAAAAGACCAACACAACTAATCAGCTTTGGCTGCAGCTTCCATCATACGCATCTGTTTGGCATCCTGTAGAAATTCAGAAGCAAAGATGAAATTGTTCAGTAACTCGTTTTTACTGAAAATAATGTCTTTATTACTGCCTTCCCATTGTTTTCTGCCCTCATGCAGGTATACAATATGGTCGCCAATTTCCATCACACTGTTCATATCATGGGTTACCACAATGGTAGTGATCTGGTATTCGTTGGTAATTTCTTTAATCAGTTTATCAATTAATAATGAAGTTTGCGGATCCAGCCCTGAATTAGGTTCATCACAAAAAAGGTATTTTGGATTCAGTACAATGGCACGGGCAATGCCCACTCTTTTTTTCATCCCGCCACTTATTTCTGAAGGGAACTTTTTATTCGCCCCGGTCAGGTTCACCCTGTCCAGCACTTCATTCACCCTTTTCGTCCTTTCTGCCAATGACCAGTCCGTAAACATATCCAGTGGAAAACGCACATTCTGTTCCACTGTCATAGAATCAAATAAAGCAGCACCCTGAAACAACATACCAATCTGCTGGCGCAGCATTTTGCGATCATTTTTATTCAGGGTCAGCATATTTACCTTATTAAAGTAAATTTCTCCATGATCCGGTGTAAACAACCCAACAATACATTTGGTTAATACGGTTTTACCACTGCCGCTGGTACCTATAATTAAATTACACTTACCCGCCTCCAGTACAGCACTGATATCTTCCAGTATTACCCGGTCGCCAAATGATTTTTTTATGTTTTTAATTTCAATCATGAATTCTGCAATCTACTATAATACTTCAATTTGGTTTCTTAATAAATCAGAAAATTCATCTCTTTTTCTGATCAGCAAAGCTGTTTCATTTTTAAAGATAATTTCTGCGGGTTTAAACCGGCTGTTAAAATTGCTGCTCATTTCAAAACCATAAGCACCGGCATTACAAAAAACCAGGTAATCGCCTTCCCTTACTTCATTCAGTTTACGGTCCCAGGCAAAAGTGTCCGTTTCACAGATATTCCCCACCACCGAATATTTTTTCTGTTCCCCATCGGGATTGCTGATATTTTTTATTTTATGGTAAGAATCGTAAAACATCGGGCGAATCAGGTGGTTAAAGCCACTGTTTACACCTGCAAATGTAGTAGCAGCAGTTTCTTTCAGCACATTCACTTTTGTAATTAAATAACCACATTCGCTTACCAGGAATTTTCCCGGTTCAAACCAGATTTGCAGGTCTTTTGCCACCGAGTTGGCATCAAAAGCTTCTTTCACTTTTAAAGCCAGTGACGTAATATCTGTTTCTGCATCATCCTTTTTATAAGGCACTTTAAAGCCGCCGCCCAGGTCAATAAATTTTAATTCTTTAAAATGCGGAATCAGGTCAAACAGCACTGCAATTCCTTTAATAAATACTTCCACATCTTTAATTTCACTACCGGTATGGATATGGAGGCCCTGGATATGGATATTGTATTTTTCCACCAGCTCAGTAATCAGGTCCAGCTGATCGGCCGGAATGCCAAATTTACTTTTGTCATGGCCTGTGGATATTTTAAGGTTACCCCCGGCCATAATATTGGGGCGCAGGCGAATACCCACAGGATAGGAATGGCCGTATTTTTTACCAAATTTTTCCAGGTTAGAGAGGCTGTCTATATTGATATGGATACCCAGTTCCAGTGCTGCTACAATTTCTTCAAATGCAATGCCATTGGAGGTGTAGAGCACTCTGTCCGGACTAAATCCGGCATGCAGTGCCAACCTGGCTTCATTAAAAGAGCTACAGTCGATATTAGCACCAATATGCAGGAAATGCTTTAATATATTAATATTGGTCAGTGCCTTACAGGCATAAAAAAATTTAACGTTACTGCCTGAAAAAGCGGAGGTTAACCGTTCGTATTGTTCCGTAATTTTTTCGGAATGGTACACATAAAGCGGAGTTCCAAAAGTATCTGCTGCTGTTATTAATTGCTGGTCTGTTAAATGTTGTGCCATATTGCGAAGATAATTGTATGCTTGTTTAATTGGTTACTGTAAAATGAAAAATCCTGTAAACGAAAACGCTGACAGGATTTTTTGTATAGTAATTTTTCGTCTGTATTTATACTATGGGTTCATCCTCCGGTGCAGGGTTTTCCTGATCAGCATCAGCTGCTTCGTCCTGCTTCTCTATCAGTTCACCCACTTCATTTACTGTTAAAGGAGATATTTCCCCGGTGGGGGTCAACTCTTCTTCCGGAACGGCATGCAGGGCTGAAGTAAAATCTTCCGGGCGGATCATCGTTCCTTCAATCAGTTGTTCGGCCAGTACTTCTTTAATTTTAGGCAGGTCTTCGGTAGAGTTAATACCAAAATAATCCATAAAGTTTTTAGAAGTACAATATACCAGCGGGTGGCCCGGTAGTTTTTCATTTCTGCCCTCAATTACAATCAGTTCTTTTTCCAGTAATTTCTGAACACTGTAATCGCTGTTAACCCCACGGATCGATTCAATTTCTCCTTTGGTAATGGGTTGTTTATAGGCTACAATGGCCAGTGTTTCCAATGCAGCATTGGATAAACGTTTTAAAAATTTATCCCCGTTCAGCTGGGCAATGGTTTTGTGAAACTCTTTTTTAGTGAGGAATTGCCATCCACCGCCGCTTTCCCTCATTTCAAAGGGATAAAATTCCGAAGCATATTTTTCGCGGATACCCTGAACGGCAGCATCCACCTGCTCAATAGAAATCCTCTCTTCCATAAAACCAAATGCATTATTGATCAGTTCTGCAATATCCGGGTTCGTCAGTGGTTTTTCACTGGCAAAGATGAGCACTTCAATATGCGGTATTATGGCACTTATTTCCAAGGGTTAATAAAATTTGAAAGTTTATCCTTCCAAAGCGGCTGCGCCACTCACGATTTCAGTTAATTCAGTTGTAATAGCTGCCTGCCTTGCACGGTTATAAGACAGTTTCAGTGCTTTCAGTAATTCATTGGCATTTTCACTCGCTTTATCCATGGCCGTCATCCTGGCGCCATGTTCACTTGCATTACAGTCCAGCACCGCTTTAAATAATTGCGTATTCAATATTTTAGGCATTAATTCTGCCACTAAAACATCTTTCTCCGGTTCAAAGATAAAATCTGATTTTTTAGCTCCTTTTACAGCCACCACTTTAGGGATGGGTAAAAAGGGTTCAGCTACAAAACGCTGGGTGGCAGCATTTTTAAATTCGCTGTATACAATTTCAATTGCATCAAATTCCTTGTTCTCAAATGCTTTGATGGCAGCCTGGGCAGCAACCTGCACATTTTCAAAACTCAGGTGATGAAACATATCCCGGTAGGTATCGCTGGCTTTGTAACCAGATTTCAGCATACTTTCAAAACCTTTTTTCCCAATATTCCAGATGGATACATTTCCTTTTTTAAACTGGGCATCATACTTTTCAGCAATGGTTTGTTTAGCCAGTTTAATAATATTGGAATTATAGGCGCCGCATAATCCGCGGTCACTGGTAATAACAATCAGCAGCACTTTCACCACTTCTCTTTCCTCCGCCAGTTTAATACCTGAAGCACCTTCACCACTGCTCACAATATTGCTTAATAATTCCTGCAATTTTTTGGCATAAGGCCTCATTTGAATGATGGCATCCTGTGCACGGCGCAACTTAGCGGCACTTACCATTTTCATGGCTTTAGTAATTTGCTGTGTACTTGAAACACTTTTAATTCTGTTACGAACCTCTTTTAACTGACCGGCCATTGATGTAAAGTTTACTTTTTTAAAAGAATCTTTAAAGTTAAGGGGCTGTGCGGATATAATAACAGCCAGCACACCCTGTAACCCAGGTAAATTTGGCTGCAAAAGTAGCAGAAATAGCCCTAAATACAAGCGGTTTTAAAAAAACTGTTGAATTGATCTCCAAAGGGCTGGTTCAGACGCCATTCAAAGAGATTTCACCTTTTAATTTCAGCTTTTTCAGGTATTAAACCTCCTTTTGTACCAATCTGTGGACTTTATTAAAAAAATAGCAGATGACTAACAAACCTGGGTTGCATCAGTATAGTTTGAACTGTATCTAATCCTCCTATTTTTCAGTGATTTAATAGTGAAGTGATAGAGATGTCCCAGTCCCTTTAGAAGTATGACTTCACTGGGACTTCAGCGGGACTTGACTGGGACATCTGACAATCAGATGACAATATGACTAGCCTGAATCGTATTGTGAGGTACTATTATTCTCTATCTATTTTAACAAATAGTTGTTGGTGGATTAATCTTAATGAAATAATAATCAGCCGCCGACAGAAGCAATTGCACTTAAATGGGTATTCAAATAGCTGATAATGGACCTGTTTGAGGGAAGCTTCAGTTATTTGTATAATGGCTTAAATTACCTTTGGCTGGACTGGAAATCCTTTGCATTGATTTTCAGATTGGCCTAAACTTATGAATATCAGCACTTTTACTGCATTTAAAAGCCGGAATTACCGGTTGTATTTTATAGGGCAATCCATTTCCCTCATCGGTACCTGGATGCAGCGAACGGTGGTAAGCTGGGTCATCTATTCCTTAACCCATTCCAAGTTTATGCTGGGGGTTACCTTATTTGCCAGCCTTTTTCCTTCTTTTTTATTCTCTTTTATTGGCGGGGTGGTGGCCGACCGGTATAACCGGTTTAAACTATTATTATTAACACAGGCGATATCCATGATCCAGGCCATCTTATTAACGGCTCTTGTCTTTTTTCAGCATTATACGGTTTGGGAAATCATTGCCATCAGTGTATTATTGGGAATAGTGAATGCTTTTGACGTTCCAGCCAGGCAATCACTCGTTTATGATATGATTACCGATAAGGAAAACCTGCCCAATGCCCTGGCCTTAAATTCCTCCATGGTTAATTTATCCCGTTTTATTGGTCCGGTAGTGGCTGGGGTGGTGCTGGAAAAATTTGGTTCTGCTGTATGTTTCGGATTGAATGCTTTCAGTTTTCTGGCGGTGATTATTTCCCTTTTATTAATGCGCCTGGGTGTATATCAGCCCCGAAAAAGCAATAAAAATGTATTTGGCGACCTGAAAGAAGGGATGTCCTACATCCGTAAAACTCCGGAAATTGCATTTGTACTGATGATGCTGGCCCTGGTAAGCCTGGTGGTATTGCCTTTTAATTCTATTATGCCGGCCTATGCCAAAGATATTTTTCACGGATCGGCGTCCACTTTCGGGATGTTGAACAGTGCATTCGGGTTGGGTGCTTTTTCAGGGGCATTGTTCCTGGCATCCTTAAAACCGGACACTAATTTCAGGAAAGTATTGGCGGTGAATACTTTTGTGTTTGGAGCTGGGTTGGTATTGTTTTCGCATACCACCTGGTATCCGCTGGCCCTGGCCTTTGCCGCCATCAGCGGTTTTGGCATGATGTCTCAGATAACTATTACCAATACTATTATACAAACTACCGTAGACCCTTCCATGAGGGGGCGGGTGATCAGCTTTTATGCCATGGCTTTTTTTGGGATGCAACCTTTTGGAGGATTAATTGTGGGTGCTGTTTCCCAATCCATTGGGGTGCAGTATACGGTACTGGCTGAAGGTATTATTGCGCTTTTGATTGGCGGGTTGCATGTATGGTTTATAAGGAAGCATCGGAAAGGATAGGGCAGTGAGATGTGAAGTTGAAAATCCAATTCATGTTTCATTGCTGCTTCAACTTCATCTAAAATCATGAATATTGATGTTTATTTTCTTTGCTGTATTTCAGTCAGTTTGTTGACAATGATTCGTTTTTATTTAAAGATTCTTTTGTCGAATGGGAATTTGTTAGCCGAAATAATTTTTATGCTCCCGAAATCAGGATGATTAGGATTAATAAGCAGATTATAATCTCCCTGGGTTACGGCAGATGGAATTTGTAGAACACAATATTTATTGTCAGCAATAAACTGGTCACCTATTGCTTGTGTAGCAGAGGGGGGTGGAAATGTGTTCCAGTCAGTGGGCAAATCAGAAATATTTAGTTTTTTTAGAGAGATATCATCCGGAATAAAAATGGTAATCATCCTATAGTCGCCTGGAAGGGTTGCTAAAGTAAAGTGAACAGCTACTTCTGCCATTGCCAAAGACCTGTTGCATGCAGTATATATTAGCTCAACCCCAATTGAATTCCATCTTGCTCCTTTAAGGGCTGCTCCTTTACCCGATAAGGTTGCTGCAAATTTTTCTCTTGCTAATCTGTATGCTTCCATCTAGGATAGTATGCCGTAATTAATTCTTGTTAATTCACTAATTACTAACTCCTTTCCGTAGGAGTCTTTTAAAAGTTCGAATGGTTTTAAGCTGCCTAACGAAAAATTGGGTGTTTCTAACCATAGTTTAAACTTTTCCATATCTCCAAATACATCAAGCCCAACATTAGTAACTTCTGCCATTTCTATGATCTTCTCCGATTGAATGGATTTAAAGCTTTTTGATGTTTGCTTATACCTTTGAAGTGATTTTGTGGATATATCTAAAAAATCTGCCCAATTATCATCAGTAAAAGGGGTAAGGTGTTGAATTAAGTTAAATAAAGAATAAGGAACACCCTCTCTGATTATGAAAATCATCAGCATTTTATTCGAGAGAAAGTCCGAATAGGTAATACTTTTTGAAGTAGAAATAAACCTTTTGTCAAAACCTGAACGCTTAACTATACTTGAAATTTCCTTATCCAGCCGGCTAGTAATATCGGTTTTTAATGTTGGCATAATATTTCAATTTCGGACATTTGTCTTCAAATTTAAGACAAATTTCGATGTTAACAAACTTTCCTTAATGCAGAACTGTGTTTTTATTAACATGCGCTTTATGCCAGTCCTTTCTTCTACCCAGTATCATTTTAATGATGGATCTGTCGCTCAACTGGTTAAAACCCATTCCATAACCCAGGTTAAATTCCCATTTGGGATCCAGATCCAGATCAATAACTGCAAAAAGCTGATGGTCCTGTTGGTTGGCAGGCAGAAAGTGGTTCATCGGACCAAAAGACCCATAATATTCCAAGCCGGCTGCTACTTCTTTGGTGATACTATAACTGGCTTTGATATTGGGGGAGAATATAAACCCCACATCTTTATTGTATCCATGCAATGATTGGTCAAATACAGGATTAAAGCACAAATACCATCTCCCTATGGTCTTATCTATAATGGGCCTTATTTCCAGGGTCCAGTCGTCCTCACAATATTGTGGTTTCTGGTAACCTATTTCAACAGATAAACTTAAGCCAACAGGTAGTTTCCATTCTTCCGGAGCGGATATTCTGGGGCGTATATGACTGCCTACATAACCTGTTCTGCCATTATCACCAATGGCATTAAAAAAATAAAACCCTATTTCAAAGTTTTTAGTAAAACCATGGGTTATTTCGAGCGTTTCATGCAATACATGATTGGTAGGGTAAACACCATTGATGGTTTCAGTACTTCCCTTTAAAGTAAAATTACTGTGCAGTTCAAACATGGTGGTCCCTTTTTCCTGGGTAGGCGCTGCATATACCTGAATTTCGTAATTATCCTGGGCTAACAGAAGATTACTTAAGAAAACGGTTAGTAAAACGGTCAGTACAGGTTTTAAAAGCTTTCCGGGAAATGGATGCATCTGAATGGGATAAGTGGATAAATGGTTTGCGGGGCAAAATTAACCCTGTAGGGATAACAGCAAATTTATTTTTAGGTTCAATTTACTTATCCGATCCGTTAAGTTTTTGATAAAGCTTTTGTTCATCATTTAAAAATAATGGGCTCCACTCAAATTCTTTACCTTTGGCGGCTCTAAAACAGCTGCCAATTTGACCATAATAAAATAGCAGCACTGTTTTTGAAAGAAATGGACGGTTAAATTTTTATTGCAATACCCAATTATACGGATATGTTGAAATTTTTATCAAAAGTGTTAGGTGGAAACAAGAGTGAAAAGGATGTGGCTAAAATATGGCCTATTGTACACCAGATCAATAAGTTCTACAACGAATACCAATCGCTTTCCAATGATGAGCTGCGTAATAAAACAATAGAGTTTAAAGCGCGTATCAAGGAGCATTTAAAAGATACGGATGCGGCTATTGAAGCCAAACAGGCCGAAGCCGATCAGCTGGCACTGGAAGATATCCATGCCAGGGATGTTATTTACCAGTTGGTAGATAAAATGAAAAAGGAAAGGGATAAAGAAATAGAAGTGGCCCTGGAAGCTATTTTACCCGAAGCTTTTGCAGTAGTAAAAGAAACAGCGCGCCGGTTTAAGGAAAATAGTGAACTGGTTTCCACAGCAACGGACCTGGACCGTGAATTATCTGTAAAAAAAGACTATATAAAAATAGAAGGAGAGAAATCTGTTTTTAGAAATACCTGGACTGCTGCCGGTGGGGCCATTACCTGGAATATGGTGCATTATGACGTGCAGCTGATTGGGGGTATTGTGCTGCACCAGGGTAAAATTGCTGAAATGGCAACGGGTGAAGGTAAAACCCTGGTTTCCACCCTGCCTTCTTACCTGAATGCATTGGCCGGCGAAGGAGTACACCTCGTAACCGTGAATGATTACCTGGCCCGAAGGGATAGTGAATGGAATGGTACTTTGTTTGAATGGCTGGGACTGACTGTAGATTGTATTGATAAACATGAACCCAATAGTGAATCCCGCCGTAAAGCTTACCTGGCGGATATTGTGTATGGTACCAATAATGAATTTGGTTTTGATTATCTGAGGGATAACATGGTACACAGCCCGGATGAAATGGTTCAGCGCAAACACCATTTTGCCATGGTGGATGAAGTGGATAGTGTATTGATTGATGATGCCAGAACGCCTTTAATTATTTCAGGGCCGATTGGCAGGGATGACAATACTGAACAATTCTTTGAATTAAAGCCCAGGATTGAAAAACTGGTGGAAGCACAGAAACGTGCCACCAATCATTTCTTGAATGAAGCCAAGAAGAAAATTGCTGAAGGGAATGATGACCCGAAAGACGGGGGATTGGCATTGTTCCGCGCACAGCGTGGTTTACCCAAGAACAGTGCACTGATCAAATATTTAAGTGAACCGGGTATCCGTGTAAAACTGCAGAAAGCAGAAAATTATTATCTGGCAGATCAGCAAAGGGAAATGCCTATTGCCGATCAGGAACTGTATTTCTATATTGATGAGAAAAATAATTCAGTTGAACTGACCGATCGTGGTATTCAGCTGATTACGAAGGCAGGTGAAGACCCTTCTTTCTTTATTATACCGGATATCAGTGTATCGCTGGCCAAAGTGGATACGGATACTGTTATGCCGGCTGAACAGAAAATACAGCAGAAAGAAGCCATTATTAATGAGTATGCCGTAAAAGCAGACCGTATCCATACGGTGCAGCAATTATTAAAAGCCTATACTTTATTTGATAAGGATATAGAATATGTAGTGCTGGACGGGGCTGTTAAAATTGTGGATGAACAGACAGGACGTATACTGGAGGGCAGGCGTTATTCTGATGGGCTGCATCAGGCCATTGAAGCGAAGGAAAATGTAAAGATAGAAGCTACCACACAGACCTATGCTACGGTTACTTTACAGAACTATTTCCGTATGTATCATAAACTTTGCGGTATGACCGGTACGGCGGAAACAGAAGCTGCTGAATTGTGGGATATTTATAAACTGGATGTGGTAACGGTTCCCACCAATATCTCCTGTATACGAGATGATCAGGAAGACATGGTATTTAAAACCAAGCGCGAAAAATATAAGGCAGTTATTGATGAAGTGGAGAAACTGCGTAATGCCGGAAGGCCGGTACTGGTAGGTACCACTTCTGTGGAAGTGAGTGAACTGCTGAGCAGGATGTTAAGGCAAAAACAGATTCCGCATAATGTATTAAATGCCAAACAACATGCCCGTGAAGCACAGGTAATTGTGGAAGCGGGATTATCCGGCGCCATTACGATTGCCACCAATATGGCAGGCCGTGGTACGGATATTAAACTGGGTGTGGGTGTGAAAGAAGCAGGCGGACTGGCAATTGTAGGTACAGAACGCCATGAATCCAGGCGTGTGGACAGGCAGTTACGTGGCCGTGCGGGCAGGCAGGGAGATCCGGGTTCTTCTCAGTTCTTCGTGTCTCTGGAAGATGATCTGATGCGTATGTTTGGCAGTGAACGTATTGCCAAAGTGATGGATTTTGCCGGTTATAAGGAAGGGGAAGTGATCCAGCACAGTATGATTACCAAATCCATTGAAAGGGCACAGCGTAAAGTTGAGGAAAACAACTTTGGTATCCGTAAGCGTTTGCTGGAATATGATGATGTAATGAATAAACAGCGTACGGTAATTTATGCCAAACGTAACCATGCTTTGTTTGGAGAAAGGCTGGCACTGGATCTGGATAATGCATTTTATGCTGTGGCAGACGGGCTGATCAATTCTTTTAAAGAGCAGAATGATTATGAAGGGTTTAAACTGGCTGTGATTGTTAACTTTGGGATTGATACCACTATCACCTCTGAAGAACTGAATAAATTGCCGGAAAATGACCTGGCAGAAAAACTCTATTTAGAGTCTATTTCCAATTACCAGCGCAAAAAAGACGAAGTGTCTAAAAATGCGGTACCGGTATTTAAGAATATCCGTTTAACACAGGGTAACCATATAGAAAATGTAATTGTACCTTTTACAGATGGCAGAAAGGGTATGCAGGTGTTGGCTAATTTGCAGAAAGTTCTGGATACCGGTGGTAAGGAACTGGCCAATGCACTGGAACGCAGTGTTACTTTAGGTTTGATTGATGATGCCTGGAAAGAACATTTGCGTGCCATGGACGATTTAAAGCAGAGTGTGCAAACCGCAACTTATGAACAGAAAGATCCGTTGGTAATCTATAAAGTAGAAGCCTTTAACCTGTTTAAGAATATGGATGGCGAAGTGAATAAGAATATTGTGCAGTTTCTGGCCCATTCCAATATACCGTTGGAGAATAACAGCCAGTTAAAAGAAGGCCATCAGGAAAAAACAGATTTAAGCAAAATGCGCACCCGGAAAGAAGAGTTGGATGCAGCAGGGCACGACAATGATTATATAGACCCTTCTGCACCAGTAAAACAGGAGCCGATTAAAGTTGGACCGAAAATTGGCAGAAACGATCCTTGTCCCTGTGGCAGCGGCAAGAAATATAAAGCCTGTCATGGTAAAGATGCATAAAAGTTATAACCATAGTCTATGAATATTGCTTCCTATATCGACCATACCGTTTTAAAGCCCACTACCCTGGTAGCGGATATAGAAAAGCTTTGTGGGGAAGCGAAAACTTATCAGTTTGCAGCAGTATGTGTGCCACCCAATTTTGTGAAAAAAGCGAAAGAGCTGACAAAAGACAGTGGGGTAAAAGTGGCTACTGTTATTGGGTTCCCGTTTGGATATTCTGCTGTGGAAGCCAAACTGGCCGAGGTATTACTGGCCATTGTGGATGGGGCAGATGAACTGGATATTGTGATCAATATTTCGGCAGTTAAAAATGGAGATTGGGTGTTTCTGGCCAATGAAATCAACCACCTGATGCCGGTAATCAAACAAAATAACAGGGTGATTAAAATAATTATAGAGAGTGGGGTGCTTACGGATGAAGAGATTATTAAATGTTGTGAATTATATGGAGTGGCCGGGATAGACTATCTCAAAACCTCTACCGGTTATGCTGAAAAAGGGGCTACAGTTGAAGCAGTACAGTTATTCAGGAAGCACCTGCCAGCCCATGTACAGATAAAAGCATCAGGCGGTATTCGCGATTATGCATTTGCCCGCCAGTTAGTGGATGCAGGGGCTACCCGTTTGGGTTGCAGTGCCGGGGTGGCCATTGTAAACGGAACACCTGCTGCAGATAAAGGTTATTGATTTTACGTATCTTTCTCTTTCAAATACAGGCTATGAAACTATTCTGGTGTTTTTTGATTGCAACAGGTATCTGCCGGATTTCCCTTGCTGCCGGTGATACCATTATTGTACATAAAGATGCCCGTATGGACCTGTTACAACAGAAACAGGCCCAGATTAATAAACGAAGTTCCATGCTGACCAGTTCCGGCCAGTATAAAGGCTTCAGGGTGCAGGTAATGAGTACCAGCAGCAGGGATGAAGCTTTTAAGAAAAAGGCAGATATGCAGAATCTGATACCAGAGGAAAAAAGCTATGTTATTTTTCAGTCCCCCTCCTATAAGGTAAGAGTAGGTAATTGTATCAACAGGGATGATGCAGAAAAATTAAAGGCCAAAGTGAATAAATATGTTACACAGGGAGGTTTTATTGTAGAAGATACCATTGAGTATAGTGCAGAAGAGGAGGTGAGCCAGGAGTAGGGAGATGGGAGTTTGGAGGCAGGAGGCAGGAGAAAGGAGGCAGGAGAAAGGAGAAAGGAGACAGGAGTTCGGAGTTATATTTTGAGGAAATTTTGTTTGAAAGCACAAAGCAATTTCAATTATGGCATTATCAGTAAAAGAAACTATACAGGCATTAGCTAAGCAATACCGCAATGAATTTATAGCAGTACGCCATCAGTTGCATGCGCATCCGGAACTGAGTTATGAGGAATATGAGACATCGAAGTATGTTCAATCGAAATTAGCCTCCTATGGAATAGAATTTGAAGTGAAAGCCAATACCGGTGTAATTGGAATCATCCGGGGAAAAAATCCGGAAAGCCGGGTGATTGCTTTGCGGGCTGATATGGATGCTTTGCCCATTACGGAAGAAAATGAAGTGGACTATAAATCTGTAAATAAAGGAGTAATGCATGCCTGCGGCCATGATGTGCATACCACTATTTTATTAGGTGCTTCAAAAATATTACAGGAATTAAAAGGAGAGCTGGAAGGTACCATAAAACTGATCTTTCAACCGGGAGAAGAAAGAAACCCGGGAGGCGCCAGTTTGCTGATTAAAGAAGGCGTACTTGAAAACCCCAAACCGGATGGGATTATCGGATTGCATGTGCATCCCGGACTGCCGGTGGGTAAACTGAGTTTCAGAAGCGGGAGGGTAATGGCCAGTGCAGATGAAATCTATATTACCATTAAAGGTGCTGGTGGCCATGCGGCAGCCCCACATTTAACGGCAGATACTATTTTAATAGCTTCGCAACTGATAGTTAGCTTACAGCAGATCATATCCAGAAACCGGAATCCATTAAACCCTTCTGTATTATCCATTTGTTCCTTTCAGGGAGGTACCACCACCAATGTAATTCCCAGTGAAGTAAAACTGATGGGTACTTTCAGAGCCATGGATGAGGGATGGCGATTTACAGCCCATGCGCTCATTACCAAAACAGCTACCGAACTGGTACATGCATTGGGCGCTGAGATTGACCTTAAAATAGATGTAGGCTATCCTACTGTAGATAATGATGCGCAGTTAACAGAAAATGCCTGGCAACTGGCAGAGGAATTTGTGGGTAAAGAAAATGTGGAAGAAACTGAAATAAGGATGGGTGCTGAAGATTTTGGCTATTATACCCAACAAATACCCGGTTGTTTTTTCCGTTTAGGCGTGCGCAATGAAGCTGCCGGCATCATTCACCAGGTGCATACTCCTAAGTTTAATATTGATGAAAATGCCATTGAAATGGGTATGGGGGTGATGGCATGGCTTGGATTTTCCTGCTTTTTATCATCTTCCGAATAGTGGATTATGTTGTATTTTGCATTGCTGTTTAACCATGCATTCGTCAGGGTACATGCAGTCCGTTAATTTATTCAGTTCAGGTGGTAGATACCCTTCATTTATTGTAAGTATAACTGCCTGTTTCATAAAAATTTATCATGGATAACAAAGAACTTAGAAGAGAACAGGCATTGGAATATCATGCCAAGGGAAGGCCTGGGAAGATCGAAGTAATCCCCACCAAGGAAGCAAAAACACAAAGAGATTTATCATTGGCATACAGTCCCGGTGTAGCAGTTCCCTGTCTGGAAATTGCAGCCAATCCGGAAGATGTATATAAGTATACTGCCAAGGGAAACCTGGTGGCGGTGATCAGTAATGGCACCGCTGTATTAGGTTTGGGTGATATTGGCCCGGAAGCAGGAAAGCCGGTGATGGAGGGGAAGGGAGTCTTGTTCAAAATATTTGCCGACATTGATGTTTTTGACATTGAAATCAATGAAAAGGACCCGGAAAAATTTGTACAGATTGTAAAAGCACTGGAACCCACATTTGGAGGGATAAACCTGGAAGATATTAAAGCCCCTGAATGTTTCTACATTGAACAGCATTTAAAGGAGCAGATGAAGATTCCGGTAATGCATGACGACCAGCATGGAACGGCCATCATCAGTGGTGCTGCCTTGCTGAATGCACTGGAAATACAGGGAAAGAAAATTGAAGAAGCACGATTTGTGGTAAATGGAGCTGGAGCAGCATCTATTTCCTGCTGCAGGTTATATGTTTCACTGGGAGCAAAAAAAGAAAATTTCCTGATGTTTGACAGTAAGGGGCTGATTCAAACCGGGCGTGATGATATAAAGGGGATGAAGGCAGAATTTGCTTCCAGTAAAGGAGATTTAACTTTTATTGATGCATTTAAAGGAGCCGATGTATTTATTGGGTTGAGTAAAGGGAATGTAGTGAGTAAGGAAATGGTAAAGTTAATGGCACCTAACCCTATAGTATTTGCCATGGCAAACCCTGATCCTGAAATTACGTATGAAGATGCTACAGATGCCAGAAAAGATATTATTATGGCAACCGGCAGAAGTGATTATCCCAATCAGGTAAACAATGTACTGGGTTTTCCGTATATATTCCGTGGTGCATTGGATGTAAGGGCCACCAAGATTAATGAGGAAATGAAGCTGGCAGCTGTAAAAGCACTGGCAGAACTGGCCAAGAAACCAGTGCCCGATATGGTAAATATGGCGTATAACCAGAGTAATATTTCTTTTGGTACAGATTATATTATACCCAAACCAGTTGATCCGAGGTTATTGGCCACAGTAGCACCTGCAGTTGCCAAAGCAGCCATTGCAAGCGGTGTAGCACAGATTACAATAGAAAACTGGGAAGAATATGCTGATAATCTGAGCAAGCGGCTTGGATTGGATAACCAGCTGCTACGGGCGCTGAGTAATAAAGCCCGCCGTAATCCAAAACGTATTGTATTTGCAGAAGCAGAAAATGCCAAAATATTGAAAGCTGCCACTATTATATTTGATGATGGCATTGGGAAACCCATTTTACTGGGTAATGAAGCCAAGATCAAAGAACTGGCAGCAGATAATAAAATAAACCTGGAAGGCATTCCAATTATAGATCCCAGAAGCGATGTGCAGGAACAGAAAAGAGAAGCATTCGGGAAAATATTCTTTGAAAAAAGGCAACGCAAAGGATATAACCATTATGAGAGCTTTAAAGCCATGCGCGACCGGATTCATTTTGGCTGTATGATGGTGGAAACCGGCGAAGCCGATTGTATGATTACCGGGTTAACTAAAAATTATGCGGATTCCATTCGCCCGGCCATTCAGATTGTAGGCAGGGAAGAAGGTGCCACTATAATTGCTGGTATGTATCTGTTACTGACTAAGAAAGGGCCTTTATTCCTGGCAGATACAACAGTTAATTTTAACCCTACAGTTGAAGAACTGACACAGATTACAGAATTGGTAGCCAGAGAGGTTAGGAATTTTAACCTGGTACCTAAAATTGCAATGCTCAGTTACAGCAATTTCGGCAGCAGTGATTCTCCTGAAGCCAAACTGGTATCCAATGCGGTTAAACTGATTAAACAAAGAAACCCGGGATTGATTGTAGATGGGGAAATGCAGGCCAGTATGGCATTTAACAATGAAATACTGAAGGAAAATTATCCTTTCAGTGAGTTGGTGGACCAGGATGTGAATGTACTGATATTCCCCAACCTTACTTCCGGTAATATTGCTTATAACCTGATGAAGGAAATAGGGGGTGCAGATGCGATCGGGCCTATATTGTTAGGCCTCAAAAAGCCAGTACATGTATTGCAATTAGGCAGCAGTGAACGTAGTATTGTGAATATGGCACTGATTGCAGTGGTGGATGCACAGATGAAATCCAAACCTGTAAAAGAGTAATATGTTTCCTGTTTTTCAGTAATAAACTAATAGCTGTACCTGAGAAAGGTGCAGCTTTTTTTATGTAAAATTGCCAGTATGAAATTAATTTTTGCCAGTATACTTGTGTTTTTTTTGAGTTGCAAACCTCCTTCCGGCTACTTTAAAACAGCCAATGATGTACAAAAAAAAGAAGCATTGGTTTACTTTAATAACGGATCTGTTGTAAAAGGTAAATTAACGGTATTGTTTGAAAATAATTTCAATTATAACAATGAGAGGAAAGTATTTGTAAAATTTTCAGGAGAAGGGATGCAGGAAGAAAAATTACTGGATATTCATGAGATAAAAGGATACAGCATAGATTCTAATTTTTATATGTTAAAATATGTGGACCTGAATGTAAATGCTTCCCGTTATTTATTGTTTGTAAAAAGGCTGACCAGGGAAACAGATAAACTGCAGCTATACCAGCTGCATCAGGAGTTTAGCAGTAACTATACCGGTGAGGTACAGGATTTTTATTATATTTCTTTCCCTTATGACGGGCCTCTGGAAACCACCAGTGCCAGTAGTATAAAACTGGTCCCTGATTTTGAACATAAGATGAGCAGCCTGTTGGAAGATTGTCCGGAACTGGCAACTAAAATCAGAAGCCGAAAGTCGGGATATACACTGCCCCTGGTAAGTTTTGCCACACAAAAGAAACTGGAAGTATTATCACGGATTGTGAATGAATACAATCATTGTAAGTAAAGTATTCTTTGTTTTTAATGATTCCTGTAAAAGATAACAGGTTATTGGGCTGCGGAAAGCGTTATTTTGAGTAATATTGATTTTCAGAAAACAGAAGGCATGAGTTTTTTTACACATTTAGGTACTTTTCTTTTGATGCTTAAGGGCATGTTTACCAGGCCGGAAAACTATAAAATGTACTGGAAAGAGCTGATGCACCAGTGCGTTGAAATAGGAATCGGGTCCTTGCCCATTGTAGTGATTATTTCCTTGTTTTTAGGAGCCGTAACTACGGTTCAAACAGCCTATCAGCTGGTTAGTCCGCTGGTACCTGCGTCCACCATTGCACAGATTGTAAGAGATAGTATGATTCTGGAATTATCACCAACCGTATTAAGTATTGTACTGGCAGGTGTGGTAGGGAGTAAAATTGCCAGTGAACTGGGTAATATGCGTATCAGTGAACAGATTGATGCCCTGGAAATCATGGGTATCAACAGTAAAGCCTATTTAATATTACCTAAAATAATCGGGGCTTTGATTGTAGTACCCTGCCTGGTGGTAATTTCAGCAGTTTTAGGGATCTGGGGTGGAAGGGTAGCAGGAAGTTTAACAGGGATACTCTCCACTGATATATTTGATATTGGATTAAGACAACATCTGAATTTATATAATATCAATTTTGCCCTCTATAAATCCTACACTTTTGCATTTATACTCAGCAGTATCCCGGCTTATTATGGATACAATGTAAAAGGAGGTTCACTGGAAATTGGCAGGGCCAGTACCAAGGCAGTGGTGGTTAGCTGTATTTTAATATTATTTGCTGATTATATACTGGCACAATTACTCTTGTAAATATACATCTATGAAGAAACTGGTCATTATTTTCGCTTTATTTTCTCTGCTGACAGGAAAAGCAGCAGTAACAGATACGGTTAAATTATACCATCCGCAGGCAAATGCCGCCGCAGATATCCAGGCTGCTGTACAGCAGGCAAAGAAGGAAGGAAAACATGTATTGTTACAGGCTGGTGGTAACTGGTGCAGCTGGTGTATCCGGTTTCATAAATTTGTTACAGAAGATAAACAACTGGATTCAGCATTGAATGCCAATTATGTGGTATACCATTTAAATTACAGTCCGGATAACCTCAATAAAGCCATTTTTGAAAAATATGGATTTGCCCAGCGTTTTGGATTTCCGGTATTTATTATTCTGGATGGCAATGGCAACCGCATCCATACACAGAATTCCGCTTATCTGGAAGAGGGGAAAGGCTATAACAAACAAAAAGTGCTGGATTTTTTCAATAGCTGGACACCCGCCTCTCTTGATCCGGCAAACTATAAAAATTATTAATGAATCCGCAATTTCATAGCTTCCGGAAAGCGATTACAAATCATCAAAAGTATCATTGGTTTTTGCTGCGTAAATTACCAATGGGATTTATTTCCGGTTTGAAACTTGAATCTCTTGATCCATTATCAGCAACTGTAAGTGTTCGATATAATAGGTTGAATCAAAACCCCTTTCGTTCAATCTATTTTGCAGTGCTGAGTATGGCAGCAGAGTTGAGTACCGGTGTTCAGGCTTTTGCACAGATATACAAGCGTCAACCAGCTGTAAGTATGCTGGTAGTAAAAATGAATGCGGAGTTTTATAAGAAAGCAGTGGGCACTATCCGGTTTACCTGTACTGATGGGGCATTAATAGAAGAGGCAATTGAAAAGAGTATTACTACCAGGGAGGGGGTGACAGTAGACTGTTCCTCTGTAGGTATCAATGAAGCACAGGAAGAGGTTGCGCGATTTTATTTTACATGGAGTTTTAAAGCAAAAGTGTAACTTAGATATTCAATTTCTGAATTTATGAAGATTGCTTTTCATGGTGCAGCAAGGACTGTAACCGGATCCAAACATTTACTTACTTTAAAAAGCGGCACTACGATATTATTGGATTGCGGATTATTTCAGGGTATGGGAAGGCAGACCGATGAACTGAATATGCATTTTGGTTTTGAAGCAGCTGCTGTTGATTTTGTGGTACTCTCTCATGCACATATAGATCATTCCGGATTATTGCCCAGACTGGTAAAACAGGGATTTACAGGTGCCATTTTCTGTACACCTGCCACTTGTGACCTTACCCGGATATTACTGGATGATTCTGCTGAAATACAAAGGGATGATACCAAATATATAAACAAACGAAGAGCAAAACAGGGATTACAACCAACGGAACCTTTATATGATGTAGAGGATGCCAAAGAGGTGATTCCTCTTATTCAAACTGTAGAATATAATCATTGGCAAAGGATTACTGCTGAAGCTGAAGTTATGTTTACGGATGCAGGCCATATTATTGGCAGTGCATCGGTGCATCTGCGTATTAAAGAAGAGGGGAAGGTGATCAATATTACTTTCAGTGGAGATGTGGGCAGGTATGGAGATGTGATATTAAGGTCGCCTGATGTATTCCCTCAATCCGATTATATTATTATTGAAAGTACCTACGGTAATAAACTGCATGAACAGGTTACCGACAGTATGGAAACCTTTTTAAGCTGGATTACTAAAACCTGTGTGGAGAAAAAGGGGAAACTGGTCATTCCTTCATTCAGTGTGGGCAGAACCCAGGAAATCCTATATTTTTTAAATTTCCTTTCCAATGCCGGCAGGTTACCTAAAATACCTATTTATGTGGATAGCCCACTAAGTCTGGAAGCCACGGAAGTGGTAAAAAGTCATGCTGAGAATTTTAATAGCCGGATTAAAAAGCAATTACTGGCAGATCATGACAATGACCCCTTTGATTTTCCCGGATTACATTTTACCCGTTCGGTTGATGAAAGTAAAGCAATCAATGATATGCACCAGCCCATGATTATTATATCTGCCAGTGGTATGGCAGATGCAGGTCGCATACAACACCATATTGCCAATAATATCGGGGATAAAAGAAATACCATCCTGATGGTGGGTTATTGTGAACCACATTCTTTAGGAGGGCGGTTAATGAATGGTGCCAAAGAAGTGAAAATTTATGGAGAGGAATATCATGTCATTGCAGAAGTGGGGGCCATGCGTATATTAAGTGCCCATGGAGATTATAATGATCTTTGCCAGTTCCTGTCCTGTCAGAATCCTTTACAGGTAAAGACCTTATTTATTGTGCACGGCGAGGAAGATGTACAATTGGAATTTCAGAAAAGGCTGGAAAAGAAAAATTTTAAAGAAGTAATAGTGCCTTATATGCACCAGGAGTTTATTTTAGACTAATGCATTTAGAACCAGAACATATTTTACAGATCTGTGCTGCATTTACGGCTGGTGGCATACTGGGTATTGAAAGAGAATACCATAGTAAACCTGCAGGTTTCAGGACCATCATTTTAATTTGTGTGGGATCCTGTTTATTCAGTATCCTTTCCAATTCTTTTACTACCAATGGAGACAGGATTGCATCTAATATAGTAACGGGAGTGGGGTTTATCGGGGCTGGGGTGGTATTCAAGGAAGGTGCCAATATCCGTGGTATTACTTCAGCAGCTACTATCTGGATTACTGCTTCTATTGGTATGTGCATAGGATTTCGTTTTTACGGGCTGGCATTGCTGGTTTTATCACTTGTAATGGGAACCCTGATTGTATTAACCAAATTTGAAATATTGATTGATGGTTTACGCCAGGAAAAAGACTATATCATCAGTTTTAATGTAAACCAGTATACAGTAAAAGAACTGGAAACTGAGTTTAAAAAATTACATGTTTATTATGCAAGGTTTAAGTTCACCAAACAACAGGATGAAGTAACCGTGTATTATAAAATTGTAACAAAGCATGAAAAATATGAAAAGCTGAATGCTTTTTTACTGGATAGTACTTTTATTAAATCTTTTGAGGTTTAAACCTATATCGCTTTACTGAATTGCTGTTTTTGTTGTTTGGCTTGTGAGCGTAATAAATGCAGGTCGAATGCTTTGCAGATATTACGGATAAAATGACGGCCCAGTTCTGTTACCTGCAAACCAGCTTCATCCCATACAATCAATGCATCTGCTTCGAGACTTTTCAGTTCAGGAAAACTGTATTCCCTTAACAATGGCAAGTGTTCGGGTTTAAAAGCTGTTTTACCCTGGCAGCTTACATTTAAGATATATTTTTTAAAAGCACTGTCCTCTTCATTTAAAAAATAACCTTTAATGATATTCAGTTCATCGTTATTGACAGACTGATAATATTCCAGAATAGTTTTTTTATTTTGAGCAAAAGCAATACCCGCGTCACTGATGCTGGAAACACCCAGTCCGAGTAGTATACCAGTATTCTGGGTGGTATATCCCATAAAGTTACGGTGGAGGCGGCCAGCTTCCCTGGCCAGGTATAAATCGTCATGCGGAAGGGCAAAATGATCCATTCCAATATCGAAATAACCATTCTCTGTGAAGAGTTTTTTACCCAACTGGTATAATTTCATTTTGGTATCTGTATCCGGTAAATCATTTTCATCAAATAAACGCTGCCCACGGCTGGTCCATGGTACATGCGCATAACTGTAAAAAGCCACCCTGTCTGGTTTAAGGCTGATACTCTGCAATACTGTTTTTTCCATGGTTTCCAGTGTTTGCCTGGGCAGTCCATATATCAGGTCGAAATTTACTGACAGGTAGCCAATTTTACGGGCCAGTTCCACTACTTCTTTTACTTTTTCAACGGGTTGAATCCTGTTGATAATACGCTGTACTTCCGGGTCATTATCCTGAACTCCAAAACTCACTCTTCTGAAACCCAGGTCATAAAATGTTTGCAAATGGTCTTCTGTGGTATTATTGGGATGCCCTTCAAAACTGAATTCATGTTCAGGATGGATAATAGCATCTTCAAATATCTGTTCCAGTAATTTTTTAAGGTTGGCCGGAGAAAAGAAAGTGGGTGTACCGCCACCAATATGCAATTCCCTGATCACCGGTTTCTCATTCATCAGTGATACATAGAGTTTCCATTCTTTCAAAAGTGCCACACTGTATTCGTCTTCCACACCATGATTGGTGGTAATTTTTTTATTACATCCGCAATAAGTGCAAAGCGATTCGCAGAAAGGCAGGTGCAAATACAGACTGATTCCATCTGCTGAATTACAAATGGTAAATTGTTTCTGAAAAACCTGTTTCCATTCTTCAACATTAATAGCTTCTTTCCAAACCGGAACGGTAGGATAACTGGTATAACGGGGAACGGGTACATTGTATTTATTCAGAAGATCAAGGCTAACCTGCATAGAAATTAATTTGAACTGCAAAACTAATAGGGTTTAGATGCAGAAATATGACGGGATATAGTTTTTATTCCCGGAATTGTAACCGGGATGTCATTTTTTATGCAGCATTCACGGAAAAATCAAAATCAATGATTCTTTCAATAAGAAATGCATTTATATGATGAGGTTACCCTGAAAAATCAGTAAATTTAACCCTTCAAATATTATAATATCAAACGATTATGTTACGCCTGTTATCCATTATTTTTTTCTCTTTTTTATGTTTATTTTCAATAGCTCAACCGGCCTCCCAATGGGAAAGCCTATTTAACGGAAAAGACCTGAAAGGCTGGAAGCCTTTGAATGGCCATGCAAAGTATGAAGTAAAAGATGGGATGATTGTGGGCACCACCGTTTTGGGTGAGCCCAATTCATTTCTGGCAACCGAAAAAGAGTATGGAGATTTTATCCTGGAATTTGAATTTAAGCTCAGTGATGCGGATATGAATTCTGGTGTTCAGTTCAGGAGTGAAAGCAAACCTGATTACATGAACGGTAGGGTACATGGTTATCAGTATGAAATTGACCCCTCTAAAAGAGCCTGGACCGCTGGTATTTATGATGAAGCCAGGCGCGACTGGATTTATCCGCTGGAATACAATGCACCTGCGAAATCATTATTTAAGCTGGGAGAATGGAATAGAGGAAGGATTGAATGTATCGGAAACAGTATCCGTACTTTTTTAAATGGAAAACCAGCCGCTAACTTAGTAGATGATGCCACTGCCAAAGGTTTTTTTGCATTGCAGGTACACCAGGTAAATAAACCTGAAGATGCCGGCAAGAAAATCTATTTTAAGAATATAAGGATACAAACCAGGAACCTGAAAGGGTCTCCGCTTGACAATACTTTTGTTGTGAATTTTATACCCAATCAGTTATCTGATCAGGAAATAAAAAATGGTGTTCAGTTATTATGGGATGGCAAAACCACCAATGGATGGCGGGGTGCGTATAAAGATAAATTTCCCGATAAAGGCTGGGAGATAAAAGATGGAGTATTAAGTGTACTGGGTGCAGCAGGCAGTGAATCTGCCAACGGAGGGGATATAGTGACTGAAAAAGAATATGGTGCTTTTATTTTGCAGTTTGATTTTAAACTTACCCCTGGCGCCAATAGTGGTGTAAAATATTTTGTTACAGAAAATGAACACAATTCCGGCTCTGCAATTGGATTAGAATACCAGTTACTGGATGATGCTTTACATCCTGATGCCAAGCTGGGTAGTATCGGAAACCGGACACTGGCTTCCCTTTATGATATGATTCCTTCCATAAAAGAACCCCGGGCCAGGAAGCCCATTGGAGAATGGAATAAAGGCATATTAATTGTGCGTCCTGATGGAACAGTGGAACATTGGCTGAATGGATGGAAAATGCTGGATTACCGCCGGGGATCACAATATTTCCTGGCACTGGTTGCCAAGAGCAAATATGCACAGTGGCCTAATTTTGGAATGGCACCCAAGGGCCATTTATTATTACAGGACCATGGAAACAGTGTATCCTTCAGAAGTATCAAAATCACCGAACTCAAATAAATTAAAATTGCCGGAATGAAAAAATCACGCCGCTTATTTATTAAGGAAGCAACGATGGCCGGAGCCGGTATTGTGTTTTCCAATATGGCTTTCAGTGCCAAAAGTTATAACCGTATTATTGGGGCAAATGACCGGGTACGGGTGGGAGTGGTTGGTTTTTCTGACCGCTTCCGGTTTTCCCATATGCCTGCATTTCTGAATCATTATAAGGAGCTGAATTTTGATATGGTAGGGGTATCTGATTTGTGGAAGAAAAGAAGGGAAGAAGGGGTGGCATTTTTGAAAGATAAAATGCAGCATGATATTACCGGTTACCGGAATAATGAAGAATTATACCATTCCAAATCAGTAGATATTGTATTTATCAGTACAGCCGATTTTCAACATGCGTTACATGCCATAGAAGCGGTAAAAGCTGGTTGTGATGCTTATGTTGAAAAGCCATTTGCAGAAACGATGGAAGATGCCCGGAATGCATTAAAAGTCATTAAGGCATCCGACAGGATCGTACAGATCGGTTCCCAGCGCAGAAGCGGAGCTAATTATAAAGCAGCAGCAGATTTTATACAATCCGGTAAATTTGGTCCGGTTTCTATGGTAGAATTAACCTGGAATGTAAATCAGCCTGGCAGGTGGCGCAGGCCAGCACTGGTGGCACAGTTAAAGGAAGAAGATACAGATTGGAAGCGCTTTTTATTGAATAGGCCTTATGAAAATTTTGATCCCCGAAAATACCTGGAATACCGTTTATTCTGGCCTTATTCCTCAGGAATGCCCGGCCAGTGGATGAGCCATCAGATTGATACGGTACATTGGTTTAGCGGGCTCAACCATCCTAATTCAGTAGTTGCCAATGGAGGTGTGTATGTATGGAAAGATGGCCGGAAAAACTGGGATACCACTACAGCTGTTTTTGATTATGGAGATACTACCGGTACTACCAATTTTCAGGTAGTTTTTGCTTCACGGATGCATAATGGGAATGATAACCCCTCAGAAGTTTATTATTCCAATGGTGGGGAACTGAACCTGATTACCAATAAAATATCACCCAAAGGAGGATTACAGCAAAGAGATGCGGCAGCCATGAATATGAACGCCAATTTACTGCCTGAAATGAATTTATCTGAAATAGAAGAAAAAGTAGTGGCTTCTGCCAATACTGGCGGTGATATCCTGACTTCTAACCATATTCGCAATTTTATGGAATGTGTAAGGAGCCGTAAACAGCCCAATGCACCAGTGGAAGCAGGCTACCATCATTCAATTGCCTGTATTATGACTAATGCAGCGGTGCGTACCGGCTATAAAGCCACTTTTGATGAGCAGACACAGGAAGTAATGGTAAACGGTAAAGTATTTAAATACTAAAGTGATTTGCATCACTGAAGTTTAGTTTTCAATATTGAAACTTTGTAAAAAAACAGATGCAGCAATTTATACAGAAAAACAGTGTAACAATTACCGGAGTAGTGGCAGGAGCAATATTTGGTTTCTTTTACTGGAAATGGGTGGGATGTAGCAGTGGCACATGTATGATTTCTTCAAAACCATTTAATAGTACCGCTTATTTTGCTGTTGTGGGTGGACTGGTTTTTAATATGTTTAAGAAAGATAAAAATCAGACAGTAGATAAGTAATAAAAAATCCCTGCAAATTAAGTTGCAGGGATTTTTATTTCGTATATCTGATTCTAAATAAAAAGCATGTGCACTCCTTCGCCTTCTGAACGATGATAGAAATCACCTACAGTGATCACAGCCTCTACGCCATCAATGAGGTCCTTTTTTTCATAATGGAACATATCCATGGCCAGTTTACAGGCCCATATTTTAACGCCTG
>Ga0208872_1000247_pt1 | contig 46632 bp, 58 predicted proteins | sample CryBogCBH12Aug08_FD_185508 | JGI IMG/M metagenome (GOLD analysis project Ga0208872, IMG submission 185508) | Freshwater microbial communities from Crystal Bog, Wisconsin, USA - CBH12Aug08 (SPAdes) | ecosystem: Environmental > Aquatic > Freshwater > Lake | place: Crystal Bog, Wisconsin, USA...
CAATTTCGGGACAATTAGAGGTTACATCGCCATGCCAGCTCTACCCAATCAAAGGCAAGAAAGATTTGCTCAAGAGCTTGTAAAAGGCAATCCTCCATACAAAGCTTATGAAGAAGCAGGATATACTAAACACAGAGGCAACTGTTATCGCATGAGAGACAATGAGCGAGTTAAGGAAAGGATCACAGAGCTTCAGGATGAAGTGTTGTTTGATCTGAGAATTGACTTGGAAGAGCTCACGAATATGTGGCTGAATGATAGAAAATCAGCAAGAGAAGCTGGTCAGTTTGGAACTGCAAAGGCTTGCGTGGATAGTATTGCGAAGGCTCACGGTTATATGATTGACCGCAAGGAGATTGGTTCCGTTGGAGAGTTCGACCAGTTATCGACAGAAGAGCTTATCGAGAGAACAAGAGCGATTGCGCTTGAGCTTGTTGAAGATGAACGCGGAGCTTTCGTTCCGTCAGGAGCGGGAGAGGCTACAGAGTGATTTCTCTGCGTTCGTTCGATCTGCTTGGGAGATTGTAGAGCCTAATCCCTTGGTTTGGGGTTGGCACATGCAGGCGATCTGTATGCATCTCGAGGCTGTTCGTGATGGCGAAGTCAGCCGCCTGTTGATGAATGTGCCGCCTGGTATGTCGAAGTCGATGCTGACCTCTGTTATGTGGCCAGCCTTTTGTTGGACAACGCAGCCTCACTTGAGGTTCTTGTGCTGCTCTCACAGTCTGGACTTGGCACTGAGAGACAGTGTTCGTTGCCGACGCTTGTTGCAGAGCGACTGGTATCAGAAACGATGGCCGATACAGTTGGTTGGCGACCAGAACGCTAAGGCCAAGTTTGAGACCACTTCTAATGGCTTTAGGCAGGCCGTGGCTGCGGGTTCAGTGACTGGTGCTAGAGCAGATCACTTTATCATCGACGACCCTCACAGCGTCGAATCTGCGGCCTCTGAGCAGATGCGTAAAACGACTGCTGACTGGTTTCTTGAGGCTGTCCCAACACGTATGAATAACCCTGCTGCTGTTTATGATGACGAGGGCAATGTTATCAAGCCAGCAAGCAGTATTGTTATCATCATGCAGCGTCTTCATGAGGACGACGTGTCTGGATTGTGTTTGTCTCGCAACCTTGGCTATACGCATCTGATGTTGCCGATGGAGTTCGAGGCTAACCGCAAATGTGTGACGCAGATCGGTGATTACGTATTCGAGGATCAGAGAAGCGAGGATGGAGAGCTTTTATTTGAGGAGCGTTTCCCTCGAGAGGTTGTAGAGCGAGACAAGAGGGTGCTTGGTCCGTTTGCTTATTCGGGCCAGATGCAGCAGCGTCCTGCTCCAGCTGGTGGCGGCATCATCAAGCGGGAGTATTGGCAACTGTGGGATGACGCAGAGGCTCTTGCCCAAGGCGTTAATGATGCCTCGGCCTATCCACCGATGAGCTACATTCTGATTAGTGCAGACACGGCATACACGACCCGTCAAGAGAACGACGCCAGCTACATCACTGTGTGGGGATGTTGGGACAGAGGCGGTGCGTCTGCCAAGGCGTTCCTGAGTCGGGAGGGCGTGAAGCTTGAGCTGGTGGACAGCCGCGACACGATCCCCTGCGTCATGCTGATGTGGGCTAAAGAGCTCAGGGTGCCTATGCATGGCGAGACCATCGAGAGGCTATCCGGTGAGCCTCTAAAGGCGTTTGAAGAGCGTCAGAGAAGACACTGGGGGATTGTGCAGTGGATTGCTCATGCTGCCAAGACGTATAACGCAGACAAGATACTGATTGAGTCCAAGGCGAACGGCATCACTGTCGCTGACGAGATCAAGCGGCTATACAAGGCCGCCAGTTGGGATGTCGAGCTCGTGAACCCAGGATCCGTTGACAAGGTTGCTCGCGTGTATGCCGTCCAGTCGGTGTTCACCAACAGCCAGATCTGGTGTCCAGACAAGAGCTGGGCAGATCACCTGATGACGCAGTTCGAGAGCTTCCCCAAGGCCAAGCACGACGACGGCGTTGACAGCACGACGCAGGCAATCCGGTGGCTGCGCGACCGCAAGTTCCTCGAGCGGCAGGAAGAGATCGCCGCCAGTATCAATCTCAGCGCGGCGTGGAAACCCAAGACCAAGGCAGTCTACGACGTTTAGTAGAGAGTTGTTGCGGCTGGAAGTTTTCAAAACGACCCCCATACCCCCCCCCGCAGCGGGATCGAGGGAGATAAAAATCCCCTATCCCACCACCCCCAAAATTTTCAAATTTGACACAATTTGAGACAATATATCCTATTACCGTCTCATAATTATCCCACTTGACACAATATCGGGACAGGTATAGGACAGTTACGGGACGTTATTGAGATAATTTGTCTCATTAGATTGGGATAGTAATGATTAGATACAAGGAAGTTAAGGAAGAGACATGCAAGTTGACATCATCTGCCAGTGGTGCAGAGGAACAAAGTTTCGAGTTACCAGTCTCCCTCATAGAATACTTTTGGAGTGCTCTATCTGCCGAGCAAGAACAAGTAGGCAGCACCTTGGATGGGTTACAACCTCGTCTGGGCAAGCCGCTGAAGGGACGGGAGCATTTAACACTGACAGCTCAAAAGCCGTGGGCGAAGGATGGCCTATCTCGGAGCACGTGGTATCGCCGCAGGAAAAGACTGGGCCTGTCTTAGAAGTTAAGATTACACCGCAGAGCCAGATATGGGAATTGGAGCTTAGTATGAGGGCTGACAATTGCCTAAGGGAAGAAAAGATAGAGACGGTTGGCGACCTTTTGAAATACTCGGAGGCAAACCTTCTGCGTATTCCAAGGTTGGGATTGAAGACGATAAAAGAGATACGGGATGTTTTGAGAGCAAACGGGTTGTTTCTGTCAGAGCAAGGCATCCCCTTCGACTGGCAGCCATGTTTTTTATATTGGTCGCGGGTAAACTCTGGATCATCTCAAGAAAATTCAGACACGGAACCGGTGGAGATGGCGAGTGAGTGAGATTTTAATTGGCGACACAAGAGAGTTGCTAAAGGCACTTCCGTCAGATCATTACGACTGCGTTGTCACCAGCCCTCCTTATTGGGGATTGAGGGACTATGGCGTTGATGGGCAGCTAGGTCTTGAGCCGACGATGCAGGGCTATCTGGATACGATGGTCGGCGTGTGCCGTGAGTTGCGCCGAGTGCTGAAGCCAGAGGGGACGTTTTGGTTGAACATTGGGGATAGTTATGCGGCACCACCAGTTGGTCGTTTCAATGGTGGGGGGGTTAAAGATACTTCCGCTAAAAATGGAACTAGAGATTTAAGTGGAGTGGCTACAAGCGGCATAGCTAATAAGCTAAAAGGTTCTGGACTAAAACATAAAGACCTTTGCATGATTCCCAACCGCCTAGTAATCCTGCTTCAAGAGGATGGCTGGTATGTCAGGTCTGAAATCATCTGGGCTAAACCCAACCCAATGCCTGAGAGTGTGAGAGACAGGCCGACATCAGCACATGAGAAAGTTTGGTTGCTAACTAAAAGTCCGAAGTATTTCTATGATGCGGATGCGATAAAAGAAGACGGTGTTATCCCTGCTGGCACTAAAGGGGCTAAGGGCAGCGCGGAAAGATATAACACTGAAGGCGTCAATTCAAGGCCACCAGAGTATAAGATCTATGATGGCAAGCGGAACGTCAGGAACGTCTGGTCTATATCCCCAAAACCATTTCGCGGAGCTCACTTTGCCACCATGCCGTCAGAGCTTGCGGAGCGATGCATAAAGGCCGGATGCCCTGAGGGTGGGCACGTGCTTGATCCATTTGGTGGAGCAGGAACCACAGGATTAGTCGCGAATAGATTGGGTAGACAATACACGCTACTTGAATTAAACGAAGAATATGCCATGATGGCAACAAAACGTATACACGAGGAAGCACCTTTGCTGGAGGGCGTATGACTGTAAAAGAGTTGGCGGGAGAATTAAGAAAAACCCCCGCGAATATGTTGGGCACAGAACTAGAGCAGCATTACTGGGACTGCCAAAAAGCGGCTGACATGCTTTTAAAGCTTAACCAGCAACTGGAGGATCTTCGCAAGTCGCACGACCGCAGCGAGGAAAAGTCTGAACGTAACGAGCGTATATACCAGAGGCGAAAGTCAGGAGAGAAAGTCCGAGACCTTGCCATAGAGTATGGCGTGACACCGCCAGCAATATCCAAAATCTATTACCGCATAAAAGAATTTCGCCGTAGGGAGGCTCTTAAGAAATGACCGACGTTGCTTTGATCCTAGAACAGCTAAAAAGCTGGAAGAACGGTTACCTGCCCCCGTCTGCGGCAATCCTTATGGGAGAGGCTCACGACCTTATCGAAGAGCAATCCCAACAGATTGCAGACCTAAAAGATTCACTGAATAGCGCCCTCTCACGTTTGGAAGAGAAGTGTTCGTTTCCAAAACGTAAAGCAGACCCACAATGGTGAGGCCATTATTTGAAACACAGGGTGATCTCGCCAAGGAGAGGGCTGTCATTGAAAGAGTAGTTGGCGACAAGTTTGAAGTTCGCAAACTGCCTATCAAGTATCAGGCTGACTTTGGATTATTTGAAAACTCAACAGGTAACCTAAAGCGGTGGGTAGAGGTTAGATGCAGAACGACGGCCAGTCACGCATACCCAACACTGATTGTTAGTCTAGACAAGATTATGGCTGCTGAAAACCTTGTGAGGTCTACGGGCATCCCGTTCGTATTTATGTGCGAGTGGACGGATACAACCGGCACGGTGAGAATAAACAAGGCAAGCGACTACGATATTAAGTGGGGTGGACGCAATGAACTCAGAGATTGGCAGGATGTCGAGCCTGTATGCCACATACCAATCTCTCACTTTAAAATGATTAACAATGAGAGACAACATGATTAGCGACAAAGACAGAGTAAAGCTCCTTCAGGAAATGGTCTTGCGATATCAAGAGGAGGTTGAGCAACTCCACAAGGAAATGGCTGAACTATACGCTCAGATTGAGAAGCAGAAAGACCGCATACAAGAGTTGGAAGACATGCGGAGGATGCACTGATGAAGTTTAGAGTTTTTGATCCCTACAAAGAGGTAAGCGATAAAAAGGCCAAGGAAAGATTTGAGGAGCGGAAAGCTGCTAAAGAGGGGCTTAAAAGGATACAAGACAACCTACACAAAGACCCCCTCAAGAAAGCCTTTAATGCCCTAAAGGGTCATCAGGGTAGAAATAAATCCCTTGGCAACGTGAAGGTTACGCTGCCTAAGCTAAAGTTCCTCGATAATGAATGAAGACTTAGCACCCAAAGATAAAGACCCTATTGCAGAGCTAATTAAAGAAGTTAAGAAGCTACGCAAAAAAATAAAGAAACTGAAACACACGATAAGGAGAAAGAAATGACGACAATCGATAATAAAGTAAACAAAGATATTTACCGCAAGATCGGTATTATGTTGAACGAAAATGTTATGAACAATCCCCAACATGCTACTCTCCAGAACATAAATGTTCTGTGCTTACTTCTGGGGGCGTATATGTGCATGATGGAAAAGGATAAAAAAGAAGAAGTAATAAATCAATTAAACAGCATAGCAAATCAGAAAAATCTTAAAGAAATGATGATGAAAGAACGCAGGATGAAAAGCAATTAGGATTAATGACATGCAGAAAAACAAAAGACGATTATCTGACATGGCAATATATCCAGAAGATATCAAACCGACAAAGAAGAAGAAGAAAAAGAAAGAAAAGGAAGACGCTTTATGGGATTTAATGTGTATGAATAAATTTATTGCATTCAAGAAAATGCTGCTTTTTGACGAGCAGTCTAAGCCTGTAGAAGAACAAGACGAAATGAGAATTAAATATTTAACCATCAGCATAAATTGGCTAATGAAAGAATATAACGAAATGGTGGGGAAATGACTGACGAACATGTTAAGCACCTTGAACGCATGCTAAAGGAAAAAGAACGGCAGCTGGCGGCTACGCGTAATGCAATTGAAATATACGCTAAAGAAAAGCAAGACCTGCGCCAATGTTTAGAATGGTTTGTATCTGACAGACGTGAAATGTCTTTAGAGAAAGCGATTAAATCATCAAAGGCCGTATTGAGAGGTAAAGGCTTATGACTGACTATTCAGAACTTATACTCCTACTTCGCCAAACAAGGGCGTCGCTGCTGGGGACTTTTGACGAAGATATATATGTTAATTGTCAGGAAGCCGCCCATGTTATTGAAACGCAAGCAAAGCGTATAGCAGATTTGCAAAAAGTATTAAGCAAAGCTGATGAAAAAATGGAACGACTTGAGCAATATATGGATAGGATTCAGAACTTAATTGCGTTCTTCCATGCCGACATACAGGTTGCGATTTGTAAGGATAAGAAATGACTGAATGGAAGGGAACAATAAAGGGCACTGAGGATACATACCCTCATCTTTCTTCTGTAAGAGATAGGTTTAAAGAAAACGATGATATTGTTCATGCAGCCATTTGTGACGCGGCATTATCACTAATTAGTGAACAATCATTGGAAATACACAGGCTGCGTGAGTCGATGAGAATTTTGTCGTATCTAGACCCAAGTATAAAAAACTACGTCGACAATCCGTGGGCTGTGGCTCATCAGGTTCGTGAGCATGTTAGGGGTCGGATTGCTGAACTAGAAACAGCGTTAAATCCGTTTGCTTTATCAGCAAACGAATATGATAATCCGTGTTTTCCATACCATGATAGTAGCTTGCAGACAGGTCTTCCTGTTGGGTGGTTGCGCCAAGCTCGTAAGGTATTGGGAGAGAAGTAATGAGTAATATTATAGATTTTGACGAAGTAAGAGTAAGAAAATATCTTATTGACGCTTTATACAGCTTCAAAAGAAATTTTCCTGATAGCGATTATCAACGTGGATATTTAGCGGCTTTATGCGCTGTTTATCGTGAGGCATTAAACGGGGGTTCCGACGAGCTTTTAGTATTTTGTAGGACGTTATCGGAGTTAAGCGATGAGTGATTTTATTGAGCAGCTTATTGAAGCTATCGAATATATTGGAATACTACCTTCTGTTTTTTTTGTGACGATATGGCTTGCCACAATCCGATTTATTATTTGGGGGTGCTGAAAAAATGACTGACTATTCAGATCTTGTTCAGCGATTGCGTGACTATCCAGTATGGACTGGTGACTGCCACGACGCGGCAGACGCTATTGAGGAGCAAGTAAAACGCATTGCGGATTTAGAACATCAACTGAGAGTCGAGTGTGACGCATATCTCTGGAACCGCAAACGTATGTCGAGACGTATTGCGTTTTTAGAATATTGGATGGAGAAATTGTTTAAATTTTGCAGTTCTCCCGAAGCCCAACGCAATCATCTGACAATGGCGACAGAGATTCCTGACTATTTAATTATGGAAGGTGAGGATATTCTGCAACATCTTGAGGAAAGATCGGATTTGGAGAAAGTTGATGGGATTATTTAATGGACCACCAGTAACCGACGCACAGAGAGACCTAGTGGCAATGACAGATGCACGAACCAGAGAATGGTATCTGGAAGCTAAAATTGCAATGTTGAATATGCGTATTGCTGAGTTGCAACAAATAGTAGCACGAATTGTAGAACACAACGACATAGACAGCCAAATTCCTGAGTATAAAAGATGGGAAATATTAGTGGCTGATGCTCGTAAAGTAATAGAAGATAATGTGGCAGATTGGGAGGCGGCATGTCGCGATTTAGGAGAGAAGTGATGGCTGGCAACTATGCAACTGACGAACAAATTGACGCCTTAGAAGAAGAAGTATCGGAATTATTAGCCCGCATTGCTGAATTAGGGGTAGCATTAAAACCGTTTGCTGACGCCAGCGACCTTCATCTTGGCAGCGAGGATATGTCGATAGCGTTTGGCATAACTATTAAAGACCTACGCCAAGCCCGTAAGGTATTGGGAGAGAAGGAATGATATTTCCCTATCGGGAATAACATGGGTAAAACTAACCCATAAAGGTAATATTTTACTGAGCGGTAAATATCACAAATCCCGCATAAATAAAGATTATGTCAAATCTCACATACGGCAAAATGCCGTATTATAAAACAAACTGAGCTATGAGAAACAGTTCTATAAATCAGACCGCAGTTTGTGCGTAGAATATTGGTGCTAAAATCCGCAAATGATGCCGAGTAACGACAATATAAAGTGTCGCCTTTCTACTACAAATGTCTCATATATGGATCACGAAGGCTACTAAAGAACCAAATTTGATACGGAGAGAACGATGGCTGATATAATAACTAGACTAAGAACAGAGGGGTCATATGATGGAGTTTTTAATGCCCCTAAAATACAAATAGAGGCAGCAGAAAAGATTGAAGAACAGTTAATAATGATGGAAACACTAATAACTTTTTTAACCATTAAAGCTGAAAAAATTAATAAATTAGAATCAGCGATAGATAAAGCGGCTGAATTGGCATACGAACACTGGCATAGTTGGCCAGCGGATGAAATTAAAGCTGCTATTTTAGAGTTAAAAAAATGACAGATATTACAAAGTTAATCCGATCTATCCCTATCTGGAAGTTTCCAGTAGACGAAAAGATAGACGGTGAGCTTTGGTATAACTGGAACGAGATATTATCGGATGCTGCCGACGAGATATCTATGCTTAGAGATATTCTGACGGATGATCAGTATAAGAAAGTATACGGCAAAAAGAGAAAGAAAAAAGAATGATAGACGCGACTTGGCTATTTATAAGCTTTGTAACGGGTGCATTCTTTGGCCTGCTGCTAAAGCTATATTTTGATGAAATGAATGACAGAGAATAGCTAAAATATAGAGGGAAAAATGATTAATCCAATCACATCTAAGGGTGTTTACGATATATCTGGAAATATATCTGGAAATGTTGAAAGAGCTGCTGATTCCATTTCTGAAACAAGCCAAGAGAAAGCATTTAAAGAGGGTTGGAACAAGGCAATAGAGTCGGCAGCGATGACAGCCAAGCAGTGGGGACCGCCAAAATGGTCATGGAGCGAAAGCTCGCTTATTTATAATGACGCTTGCGATGAAATATCAGAGGCCATTAAAGGATTGAAAAGATAATGGGTATAGACATTTCTGGATTTACCCCAGTTTTTAACGAGGCTAGGAAGGAAGTCGGCATGTCTTATGATAATTTCCGATCAGATCCTGCCTTTCATTTCCTTAGGCCAGTCAGAGAGCAAGTATACGCAGTTGATCACGAGGCATTAAAGATAGCATTAGACACAAATGTTGAGTTGGCTCTTAAATATTTAAGATTGAAAAAACCTAATTTTGGATATGAAGGGATGGAGTATCACCCACTTGATATGATTGATTGCCGTCACATTATGATGAGCACAGTATTGTTCGACCACCTACCAAACGCCAACAGAGTTATTGAAATTGGTGGTGGGTTTGGCAATTGGGCTAGGTTAAACATTAAAATTCATGGGATTAGAACATGGTCTATTATAGATTTGGATTTTGTTCTTAACTTACAGAGGTGGTATTTAGAAAAAACTCTAAGTCCAGAAGAATTTTATAAAGTTTATTTTACAGACATAGATGAAATAAAAGAAATTATTCCGCTTTGGGATGATACGGCTGATGTTGCCATATGCTCGCATAGCTTAAGTGAGGTAAGCTTAGAATATTTTATGGGATATTTACCGTTATTGAAGAATATTCCTTATATATTTTACGCTAGGCATCAGCATTACCCAAATCCAGATCTTTCAAAACAGAAATTAGATATTTTATTGGAGCATTTTAACATTACAAAGAACATTACCCACGAAAACGGGTTAGTAGACAACTTTATCCTGAAAAGAAAATAAAATGATCCCAATTAAAGTTATTGCGGTGTCTCTTTTTGCGTGTTTATTTGGGTCAATATTAACAATTTGGGAGATATTGAAGTGAGTAGAATATCCGATGCAATCACGGCTGCTGCCAAGGAATATGACATCCCTAGAGACCAGATTTTTGGGCTGAAAAGAGTAGGGACTAAAAAGGATATCCGCGTTTGTGCGGCTCGGTGGCGTGTAATCTATACACTCAGGAGCATGGAGAAGCCGTTGACCTATCCCCAAATTGGCAAAGTATTAAACTTAGACCATACAACTTGTATTAATGCATATAAAAAGATGAAAGAAACAAACGGAACCTATTTTGACAATCAATTAAATAACCTTAATAAGGGAACAATAAGGCTGCATAGAAATAGAAAGAAAAAATGGATACTTGCTGCGTTAAAACAACAATTTGATAAGGGAATATTTATAAAAGTTTGATTTCGGAAGGAGTTTTAACATGATTACAAGGGAAGCGTTGCTAGACAAAATGTCTCAACAAATATCAGATGAATTAAGTGTCCCGAATAGCCCAATTATCACGAAGGCGTCACAAGTAGCATTTAGGGTAGTCGCCTTAAATGTGATTCTACCTCTACTAGATGTGCTAGAGTTTGATGCCAAGCCTGTATTTCGTGAGGTTACCATTAACCAAGTACGAGATTTGCTTACTGAACCGGAAACCCCACAACTCGACAGGGAAGAAAGGTTGAAATCTATGGAGGTATTAAATGACTTTTGATAACTTCTTTATGATTATCCTCTTCATGCAGTTCTCAGTCGGCATTATTATCTCGGCGTGGGCTCTGACTATATTAAATAAGCGCGATCAAAACTAAGGATTAAGTTATATGTCTAACCCGTTGTTTATTCCTGCCTATTGGCCGCTGTTTAAAACTCACGAACTGCGTCGTTTTGACTACTCAGCCCCAGACGCACCGAGTTTTACCAGTGTTTTTAGCTATGATGTTGGCTCCGACTCAATGTTATATAACAATTACGGGGCGGACTTATCGTGGCTTAACAAGTGGTATTACCAATACCGCACCGGATTTGGAATAGCCGAGTGGCGTGATGACTATCCTAACAATAAAAAGGTAGTTTTAAGCCCTCCGATTGGGTGGGGAGAGTTTCAAGCCATTGGATCGGTATATCGAAATCAGCCAAAGTTTGATTTCTTTAAATCCTCCCCTCCAGCAACGGGCTCTGGCGAGCAAATTGTTAGTTTTGAGCAGCTTCTTACCTCATATACGGCTGCTGGCGTTACGTATGACAACGTTTTGGTGTTTTCGTATCTGCAATCGTGGAACGGAAAGCCAGCTAGTGGAGCTCGTTACTGGATGCAGCTAGGTTTAGGACCGGTCGCTACGCAGTTTTTGACGCAAGATGCCAAAGATCCAACCAAGATTACCGAGACGGTGGTTTGGGAAGCTAAAGTAACAAGGGTAAATGCGTGACAATAGAAGAAGCCATAGACGTTTGGTTCTTTACAGGGTTAATAATATTTTCTATCGCCGTCATATGGGTGTTACTGAATGCTGATTAAGGTTCTAGCCTTCATTGGTGCCTACGTGGTTATAAAGAAAGTTGTAAAACTTCTTTATGGTTTTCTCTTTGAGAACAAGCATCAGACAAAATACAAGAGGCATTGGCTGGACGATGATTGATATACTTACCAGAATTAAAACAAAGCTTGGCAGAAGATCTTTTCTAAACCCATATGAAGATTTATTAACAGACGCCAAGGATGAAATTATTGTTTTGCGGCGATCATTGAGAGAAGTGGTTGAGAAGGCTGCTAAAATAGTAGAAGAATACGAAGTTTATGACCCATATATCGTAGGCAAAATGAAAATTAAGGCCAGACGCGAGGAAATTGCCGCTCAAATCAGAGCGTTAGGTGCAGATTCTTCTAATTGATAACACGACTTGATTTTATTCAGTAAATTTAGTAGGATAATGCAGATTGCACAATTGTGAGATATATTCCCCATGCACAATCTTGCGGATATAGAAGCTCGTTGTGACGAGATCAAAGTCCGTATAAATCAAATACTTAAAGAAATAAGCAAAGGCCCTGTTGAGGGCCAAAATGACGTGTGGACTTCTCTTACAGAAGAGATGGTTTGTCTTATAGTCGAAGCTAAAGCATTAGACAGTAGTTTAATCAATGCTAGAGAAACAGCGGCACATCTTTTAATGTGTCCTTGTTCCGGCCCACATTAATTTTGTATCATTACAACATCTTACGGCTCTTTAATAGCACTATTAAAATAGTGTGTCAAGGAATAAAATATGGAAGATCCTCGCCACCTCCGACTGCCTGAGCCAGAAGCTCCAGAGGCGGAAAAGGGAGAAACAATAGACCTAGGTGACTTAGATCTTATCAAGAAAAAGCCCGACGCTATTGTTGTTGACCTCCCAGACGGTGCTGTCACCATCAATTTCGGAGGATTATCTCTACCCAATGATGAAGAGGCGAGTGACCACGACGCTAACTTGGCTATGTATGTGGGTAGCGGCGTTCTCAGTGGCGTTTCAGATGAATTGCTAAGGCTTATACAGGACGACATCACCCGCCAAGAACAACGGTTGCAAGACGTCGTGAGAGGTATTGACCTCTTAGGCATTAAGCTCGAAGAGCCAAGGTCTGAACCAAATGACGAAGGCATATCGGTTGTTAGGCACCCTCTCTTACTTGAATCCGTTCTTAGGTTCCAAGCGAACGCTCGTGGAGAGATGCTCCCCGCAGACGGTCCGGTTAAGGTTTCGAATGAGGGTGATGGCACGCAGCAATTGGACGAAGAAGCGGATCAACTCGAGCAAGACTTCAACCATTACCTCACGGTCGGTGCTCCTGAGTATTACCCCGATACGGATCGGATGTTCTTCTCACTGGGACATGGCGGAGAGGCTTATAAAAAAGTATATTGGCATCCACTCAAAAGACGTCCTGTCTCAGAAACGATTGATCGTAAGGACATTATACTCTCAGACGGTGCGGTATCACTTGAGGCTTGTGGCCGGATCACGCATCGCTCAAGAATGCGTCCAAGCATCGTCAAGCAAATGCAGCTCGCGGGTGCGTGGCGGGATATCGCGTTAAGTAATGGCGTTACGATGCCCGACCTTAATGTTGTTGATCGCAAGCTAGACGATATTGCAGGCTTAATGCCTAAGATGAATATCGGCCTAGAGGATAGTGACCGAGAGATATACGAGTGTTATTGTGAACTTGATCTTAATGGTTTTGAGCACACAGAAGACGGCGAGAAAACGGGCCTACCGCTTCCATACAGAGTAACGATTGATAAGGATAGCCGCCAGATCCTTGAGATAAGACGCTGGTGGGCAGAGGGGGATAAAAGCTATGTCCGCCAAGAAGTCTTTGTTGAATACGTTTTCGTGCCAGCTTTCCCTGGGGTTAATCTTGGGTTGCTTCATATTCTGGGAAACGCTAGTCGCGCTCTTACTGCGGCTTGGCGAATTGCTCTTGATAATGGCATGTTGGCTAATTTCCCAGGCGGCATTATGGCTCGATCCACAGGTAAGCAACAGACGACCAGCATCCGAGTTGGCCCAGGCCAGGTTGCGCCTATGGATGTTGATGGCGTCCCGCTTAACCAAGCGTTTATGCCCCTCCCCTACAGAGATGTAACAAGCGGGTTTATGAGCATCATTCAAGACGTAGAGCAAACATCTCAACGTCTGGCAGGAACCGCAGAGACGGCTGTCGGAGAGGGGCGTAGTGACGCTCCGGTAGGTACGACGATAGCTCTTATTGACCAAGCCCAAAAAGTTATTAACGCCGTCCACAAGCGTATGCACTCTGCCCAGCAAAAAGAGTTCAGCCTATTAAAAGATCTTTTCCGCCGAGACCCAGAGGCTATTTGGCGTAACAATAAAAATCCAAATTTCGAGGGTGATAAGCAGAACCTTCTAGCAGCATTGAATAATAACGACATTGTTCCAAAGGCGGACCCTAACACGGCAAGCCAGTCAATGCGTATTCAAAAAGCCATAGCTATCTATACACTTGCACAGCAAAATCCATCTGCATTTAATGAGAAAGCTGTATACACCAAAATATTCTCAATGATTGGCATAGACGACGCTCAATATCTATTTAATGAATCTCAGCCAGCTCCTCCACAGCCAGATCCGGTCCAAGAAATAAACGCTCAGGCTCAGATGGTTGCGGCTCAAGCCAAGATGATGGATGCTCAAACCAAGGCTCAGACAGCCCAAGTGGAAAGCGGCATTAAGGCTGCTGGAATTAAAACCAAAAACCTTGAAGCTATGACGAAGCAGCAAGCTGCGCAAACAGATGCGCAACTGAGTGCTATGGACCAGCAAAATAAACTTCGCCTAGAGCACATGAAGTTGCAGCAGTCGTCGATTGTTCACGGAGACAAAGCAAGACAGGCTGACCGCCACAAGGCTGCGGAAATTAGTGCCAAAGAACGCATGAAGGCTAACGACCACATGCATCAGCTTAATCATCAAGAAAGACAGAATGCCCACGAAAACAATATGAACGGTTTAGATTTGATGGCCGCCGTACGTGAGCATAACGCTAACTTGAATGAAGCTCGGCGCGAGCAAGAAACGCAGATTATCCATGACAGAAATCAAGAGTCTGCTCATAGGCAAAATGAATTAGAAATGGAAAAGATGCGTATCAACCGCGATATTTTAGATCGCTTGATGGCAGCTCCAAAGGGTGAGTCAGAGAGATGACCAAGGGCTTTATAAAAAAAGCACTTCATATATCTCTTCACGCCCCTAAGAAGCCACGCGCACTCAAACTCCTTAAACTCGCAACACCCGCTGATCTTCCGCAGATGAACGAGAAGATCAAAGAGGCACCATTTGCAGCTGGATGGAGACATAATTTTGACGATGGTGGGTTTATTCCTACACCTCCACGTCGCCCAGTAGAGCTATCAGGTGACGATGCATCACGTGCATTTCCCGCTATATGGAAGAATGTTAATCCTATTGTAAAATACAATATGGGTCGTCAGGGTGGTTATGCTGAGACATACCCACCAAGAGAGACAGGCGACCCTAAAAACCCAAAATCAATACGACCTAAAGAGTTTGGTAAAGCTGGCCCGAATGCACGTACGGGTATTGAGGTATATCGCCCAGAAATGACTGGATCGGATTTGGCATTAGAACTTTTACATGCTGATCCAAGAGCTATCTCTACGCGAAATACACTTCTACCAACAATGTCTCCAGAGCAATTGGCTGAGTTGCGTAATAGAAATGATTATAAATATTCTATTGAGGAAAAATTACCTCAGAAAAAAGCCTATGAAAATGCAATGGATGCTGCGGCAAGATCATATTTAGCAAACAAACGAGACCTCCCTCATAATCAAGGCCCCGCAAGAGATATTGATTACATGAATTACACTGATGAGCAAAAGAAGCATCTAGATAATCTATATAATTACATGATGACGGGTGAATATGCTCGCGGTGGAGAGGTGTGGGATAAACCAAGACCAAAAGATTTAGGGAAGCCACACCATCTATCTTCAAAACAAAAAGCAAGCGCCAAGGCGGCTGCAAAAGCTGCGGGAAGACCGTATCCAAACCTTATTGATAACATGCGGGCTGCTAGAGAAGATGGAGGGTCCGTATATAACGCGTTAAGATTAGCAAATAACATTAATAGAAAAAATGGCGGACATGCTCCATACGGGGTTATAGATTATGGGGATAAAATTATTATTGGGTCTCCTCATGGCGATCCTATAGAACTGTCCGACGACATAAAGAAAAGAGTTAAAGAAATCGCATCTAAGCACGGAGCTTGGTATGAAGGTGATGGAAAAGATAATTCTGCTAATCATTCATTGTTTGGAGATAAAAAGGTATATAAAGGTTCTTGGGATGATGCTTCTGCACAAAATATAAGAGGTTATCCAACGGAATACCTTGCTCCGTTATTTAGTAATGTTGATGTGAATAAGCAGCACGAAACATTTGAGAACCCTCGACAAACTATATTTGATAGCCTTTTATCTAATCAAGCAAAGGCTCGTTATTTTAAAGACAGATCATACGATAAAGAAACCTTAGCAAATTTTCTTAAGCAGGGAAGTGAAAAAGACACCGATCTTCTGCGTATGGCTGCATCTCCTGCAACAAAAGATAACTTGCAAAAGTTTTTTTCGACGGGTGAAAAATTAATGTGGCCAGATAACTGGCAAGAATATCCAAATAATTTAGGTAAAATAGCTAAAAAGTTTGAAGATTCTAGAAATAATTTTTTACACAACGCTCCCGCAGGAGTTTACATAACAGGCGCTGGTCATATACCTGAACTTCAAAAATCTTATAAAGATTTGAATGTTATTGGCGGAGAACGTGCGGGATACGCAAAGGGCGGAGGAGCATGGACCCGTAAGGAAGGTAAAAACCCAAATGGCGGATTAAACGCCAAGGGACGTGCTTCTTTAAAAGCTGAAGGTCATGACATTAAGCCACCACAACCAGAGGGTGGCGCAAGAAGAGATAGCTTTTGTGCTAGAATGAAAGGCATGAAAGCAAAGCTAACATCTAAAGAGACTGCAAACGACCCTAATAGTCGTATTAATAAGTCTCTTAGGGCTTGGAATTGTCATGCGGATGGCGGCGTTATTACGGATGCCTTACGCCTAGCACACAAAATACAGCGGAAGAAATGACCATGAGCGATTTAATCAAAAAGGCATTAAAAGTTTCTTCCGGCAACATTCCAAGCGTAAAAGGAATCGCGGGTATACCCCACATTCATGGATACCGTGGGTCTAAAAAAATATCTGTATTGGACTATCCAAATCCAAATACTAAACTACGTCAGCATTTTGCGGCTGGGGGTAACCCAACATGTGTAGTCACATGTGACCCGAATAATCAGACATCTGGCCCATCGGGCGTTAACGCGGTAACAATTAACCCAATAGGTGGTCTTACTAATCCAACAGATCTTACCAAAGGTACTGGTATTGCAATACCAACAACAGCAAATCCAAATAACTACGGACAATTTGTAAATTCATTATATAAAGCGGATTTCAATCGTGCAGCCGACACTGGCGGATCAAATTACTGGGCACAGCAATTACAATCTGGAGCAGCAACACCACAGCAGGTAGCACAAGCCTTTGCCGCTTCACAAGAATCCCAAAGCATGAAATCTGCGGGTGAAACTCCATCAACTTTTATTAATCCTACAGATTTTTCAAAACTTGATCTCGCCTCGATGGGTATTACAGACCCCACGATGGCTGGTATATCTAATCTAGGGCCGTCCCCCGTGACGCCTGCGGATACGACGGGAGCTGGAACAAGTGATACAACGCCAGCAACAGACGGAAGTTTAACAACAACAGGTAATCCATTAAGTCCAAGTGACTACCAGAATTTTCTAACAAGTCTTTATCAGCAAGATCTAGGTCGCGCAGCAGACGTTGGTGGTCAGCAATATTGGCTTAATCAATTACAGACAGGAGCCCTAACCCCTGACCAAGTCGCAGCTAATTTTGCGTCGTCATCGGAAGCAGGCAATTACGACACAACTTCCATTAACAACATGATTACGAACCTGACAGGCGGTCAGTTGGGTTCTGCCGATACTCAAGCTCTTGTCAATCAAATTCAATCCGGCAACATGAGTTTAAGCGATGTTGCAAGTTATCTTGGCCAGACTGCACAGGGGGCACAAGGCTATTGGAATAGCTATAACGGAGTTAATTTAGATACATCTGCACCTACAAATACTGTAGGCCCAAATGATTTTGCGTCTGGAACAAATGTCAGCGGAAATGTTTCTAACGCAAGTATTATTGACCCGTCAATAACAGCTCTTCCTGCATCTGTTAAAAGCAATATCGCAGATATGGGAAATCTTGGTTTTTCTCCGTCTGCCATTTCAAGTCTGTTATCTGGTCAAGGGTATAATATACCAGCGAATGCCATACAGAGTTCAATGTTTGGCCTGATTTCATCTCCAGCAACACCGGCTGCGTCAACAGGATCTAGTTCTAGTGAAGGAACGCCAAGCACTGGCGGCAGTTTAAGCACGACCGGAACGCCGATAAGCACCGGAACGTATACAAACCCAACAACTAATGTCAGCACTGGCGTTCCGAACGCCAGTATGATTGACGCGTCTATTCAATCATTACCGTCTAATGCCCAGCAAGCAATTGTAGACATGAGTAGTTATGGCTATTCGCCGTCTACAATTTCTACTGTATTAAGCTCTCAAGGATATAATATTCCAGCAAATGCTATTCAATCTTCTTTATATGGGCTGGTTACGCAAAGTGGGAATAATCTTATAACGGCAAATGATTTTGCTGGTAATATTGCATATCAAAAAGGTTTAGGTCAAACAACTTCTGGAATACCTACAGATCCGGCGTCACAAAATATTGTGCCGCTAAGTCAGCCAACAACGATGGTTGATGAGCCGACGACACCTAATGTCATTCCAAATGTGATGCAGCCACAGCAAACGCTGCCAGCTATTAACATTTCGGGTAAGCCTGCGGCTATAGTTGATCAGCCAGCATCACCTAGTGGCATTCCAAATGTTATGCAGCCGGAAACACCGGCTCCTGCACCTAGTTTAATAGATCAAATTTCAGCGGGCATAAAAAATATTACGCAGCCTGTAACAAATACTATTCAGAACACAGGACAACAAGTAGTCGATGCAATTCAGGGAAATGGTCAGGCAGCACCATCATCTGCGGATTATGGTTATCAAGGTTTTATGGATACATTAAACAGTGGGTTAAAATCTGCTGGAAATAATATTGGCGCAAAAATAGATGCCGTCCAAAACGCTATACAAGTTCCACTAACTGCTGCTCAACAGGCAGCATTGGGGCTAATAGCAACAAATGAAAGCGGCGGCAATTACAATGTTATTCTAGGAGATCCGACTACACCCAATGGGGCAGCGCAAGGAGATATTGCAAAATCTGTTGGGTATACGGGCAATTTAGAGAATATGACGCTTTCGCAAATTAATGCGATGCAAACAAAGATGTTAAAATCTCCAGCAAACAATAAAAATTCATCTGCCATAGGAGCGTATCAATTTACACAGCAAAATCTTTTTGGATCTAAAGGAAAACCAGGGCAACTGGCACAACTTGGCATTACGCCAGATATGTATGACTCAATTAAGTTTACCCCTGCTCTCCAAGAAAAACTTGCCGCAAATACTGCAATAGAAAAAAGAGGCATGAATTTATCTAACCCATCCTCTTGGGGGAAGGGAGCAAAGCAAGAATGGACGTCGGTAGGAAAATCACTAGCAGCGCCAGGGGCTATACAAAAGGTTCGCGCAGCAGGAAGTGGCCCTTCTCAAACAGTTGGCGGTCAACCGGCACAAGCATATAAACCAATCGTTCCTGTTAACGCTCCTATAGTGCCAAGCACCGTAACAAACGATCCAAACGCGGCGGCGGATGCGCTAAAAAATATAAATACGACTGCTGGAAATCAGATAATCCAGCAGACGCAGGGATCTACGGCGCAAACTGGTTTGCCGACAAGCAATGTTTCAGGATCAGATGCACAAGGCACTCTAGAATCTTTACCCAGTGTAAATTCTGGTTCTATTTCTACAGATCCAAATGCGGGAGCCCCATCAGATCAAGGAGCAGCGTTAAGTGGTGATGGGTCGCAAATGGTAGCCTCGACGTCCACCGTTCAAGTTCCGGTACAGGTTCAAGTGCCCAAAACGATAACTGTTCCGGGGCAAATGAAAACGTTTACGGGGCCGGATGGTAATAGCATTAGCTATCAAGAGCCTGCGACAACCAAAACCGTCATGACGACACAGACGCAAATGCAGTCGAAGGACGTAACGACGCAAGTTCCGGCGTGGCAAAAAGAAGGATTTCAATCGCAGGCGGATTATCAAGCAGCGGTGGATAATGGCAACACCAGCGCCAGCCAGTATTATGCTTCCCCTGAATATGCGCAGGCACAGCAAGAGCAGTTAAATGCGCAGGCACAAAGTGAGGGGTTTTCTAGCTATGCAGAAAAGCAAGCGGCAAACGGCCAAAGCCCGGCAGATTATTACGCGCAACAAAATGGTTACGCTAATGCGGCAGCGGAAAATGCAGCCATAGAGTCAGTCCAAGAAGCAGATAGTGGTGAATATGGAGGTAGTGGGCGAGACATAGGCAATCGTGGCGGTCGCATGACTAAGAATAAGCTACAGAAGAAAGCTTTAAAAATATCTGATGAGTTAACTCGCAGCGAAAAAGGCGGCGGCGGCCCTACAATTAGTCCTTACGGATTTGTTACCCCTGACAGGTCAAAAAAGAACCCTATTCTAGAGCATAACCGTCTACACCCTAAGTCTTACGAACAGCAAAAAGCAGAAGCTGAAGAGTTGGCAAAACGTAAGCCGGTAGATCAGTGGTATGAACCGTGGTCTGAAAAAGAAGACCGTGGAATGGCCATATATCCTGAAGATTATCAAAAAGGTAATTTAGGACTAGGCCGATATGCTATGAAAAAAGGCGGAACGATAGAGGATGCATGTGGAGGGGCATACAGCGGCCCCGCAAACACAGGAACAACAATTTCAGGAACGTTGACAGGTGTTAGCGGACAAGGGGCAGGGCAATCATATTCTTGGAAAAGAGGCGGTCGAGTTAATGACAAAACCGATACCCTAAAAAAACCCAATCTAGGAAGGACTGATACAATGCATGATGATATTAAACACGCTCTTCGCCTAGCATTGGGACGTAAACACTATGCAAATGGCGGATCTGGAACTTGTAACGCGTCTAGTTCAAATAGCTTTACGCCTTTCCTAGATAACTTGTATCAGCAAGATTTAGGAAGAGCCGCTGACCAAGGCGGTGAGGAATACTGGGCTAACCAAATGGCTAACGGCATGTCGCCGGAGCAAGTCGCTGCTTCATTTTATAATAGCCAAGAAGCGCAAAACCGTAGACAAAATAATCCACAAATGCCGACACAGACACTAGGGTTGGGACAAGCTGCTTATAATAATCTCCCGCCATCTATGCAGGCACAAGCACAATCTTGTCAGCCTAATCCAGCACAACCTGCAATGCAATTAATGGGAGGGGGCTGTTCTACACCACAAGGGTTCTATGGGAATCGTGGTATGGATGGTAACAGAAATAATAATTTTATTAATAATCTGTATCAACAAGACCTTGGGCGTGCTCCTGATCAATCAGGAGGTCAATATTGGCTTCAACAGATTCAAAGCGGTGCCATGACGCCACAGCAAGTTGCACAAAACTTTGCAAATTCATCCGAAGCTAAGTCATATCAACAAGCAAACCCTAATAATCAACAATTCCAATTCCCATCTGGGCGTAACAATTTCGGAGGTTATGGTAATGGAACCAAGGGTGGGTATTCCATGCCGTCTCAACCAGTAGGCGGCGTTGGACAGCCTCCTAATATTGATCCTGCGTTATTACAGCAAATGCGCGGTCAGATGCAGGGTGCTCTAGGTCAAAATCAGGGAAGCAACGGCACAAAAAGCGGGTATGGTATGCCGCAGCAACCATACACTGGCCAAGGCAACGGCCTGAAAAACGGTTATAATCCTTCTCAGCCAACTAATGTTCCGGCTATGGGTACAGGTCAGCCTATCGGCGGTGGAGGAGCTACCCCACAGGGATACGCTCAAGCAAACAATATTCCTTACCCACAACCTAACGCACAAACAACCCCATTGAATGCACCTGCCGCTTTAGGATTTGCTCGAGGTGGTAAGGTAAAACAACGCAAGCATAAAAACGCGAAATCTAAGGCTCTTAGTGTTGTAAATAAATTTACAGGAAGAGAGTAACAGATGAGTTTTTACACAGATGTTATTAAGAAAGACCCGCGTTTTTCTTCCGTAAATATTTGTAGGGATATGGCTCTTCTTGAGCCATCCTTCCGCGCTAAGGTTCAGTCATTAGTGGCGCAAGCATCTAAAGATGGGCATGACATTAGAATTGCGGAAACATTCAGGTCTCAAGCTAGACAGGCTCATTTGTTCGAGCAAGGATACACTCAACTTAAGAATGTTGGCGTTCATAATTACGGACTAGCTTGCGACTTTAATTTGTTTATAGATGGCGTTTATCAGTCTGACGGAGCCAAATATAAATTCCTGCACGATTACGAAAAGAAATTTAGAATAATTAGTGGTCAGTTGTGGGGAACGCCGTGGCAGAAGCACACGTTTACAGATTGGGACCACATACAGGGCATACCTGTATTTCGGCAAGGCTCTCTCTTTAATGGTTCTTGGTATCCTGATAATAACTATGACCCAATAGCTGACACGATAACGCATTATGGATCTGTGGCTACAAAATATTATGGGTGACAATATGAAATATAATATTAATCGTCACTTAAATATTATACGCAGGAATAAGAAAACAACTTTCGTTGGACTTGCTGTATTAGCAGGAACCGGAATTAAATGGGGGCTAGGAGCTCCTAGTCCATCAGATATCCCAACGGTTGCCTCTTCTTTAGTAGAAGTATTGATTGGTCTAGGTTTATTACTTGCTAAAGATTATGATGTGCAGGGAGTTCCACATGACGAACAATAATCTGCACATTAGTGACAAAGGATTAAATTTAATTAAAAAGTCAGAGGGTTGTTCTTTAGAGTCATATATTGATACACACGATTCTCATGGAGCCCCACTATGGGCTATTGGATATGGTCATACAAATAAAGCCGGACCTCCTAATGTTACGGCTGGTATGGTTATTACACAGGATCAAGCAGATCAAATATTAAAGCAAGATTTAATTCCATATGAAAATTCAATTAGAAATTTAATAACTGTTCCATTAAACCAAAATCAATGGGACGCATTGTGTTCTTTTACTTTTAATGCTGGAGCGGGTAATTTAAAAAAACTTGTATTGGCTAGCCAGCTAAATGACGGGGATTACTTGGGTGTGGCTCCGGCTATGATGAATTTTAATACCTCCCAAGGCAAGGTTCTTCTTGGTCTCACAAGACGTCGCAAAGCTGAAGGCGACTTGTTCAACACACCCGTATCGTAGGGCATTAAAATGAACGAAGATATTAAATACGCTCTGCGTATCGCTAACCGCTTACCTTCTCGTCGTCGTTTTGCGACTGATGGCGGCGTTGATATTGGAGCTCCTTCACATGAAGAAGAGAAAGCCAGAAATAGATTTTTGAGGGAAGAACTAAAGGGCTCCGCTCCACAGTATGACCCTTCAGCCGGAATGATGACGGGAAAACAAGCCGCTCTGTTTGGAGCCGGACTATTACCAGGTTCCGGTATTGCTTCTGCGGCGGGTAAATTTCCTACTGCGGAAGGAGGATTTGAGCCTTCGTTAGCAGAAGATTTAAGAAATAAAGAATACTTATCAGCCGGACTCAAAGGTCTTGGAGCTGCTGGTGACGTAGCGTCTGCTGTTCCCGTAGTAGGGACAGCACTTGGTTCTGCATTGAAACTACCGCTAGCCACTAAGATGGCTATGGCGATGGTTCCAAAAGCAAGCGGAGCGGTAAAGGAAGCTGTAGAACTAGCAAAATCTCGTCCGGCTAAGGCAGCAAAACCGTCTTCAGTAGCGCAACCAGTAGTAAAATCAGCGCCACCTTTTGTATTGTCATCCACAATACAACCAGGTCAGGCTAAATCTCTAGCAAACGACACGCGTGTTTCTACAAGGTTCCCATTGGGTGTTTCTAAGGTTGGGGACGCCCTTAGAGATGATCTACAGATTGGCTCAGAGCATATGTCGTTGAGCCCAGAGGTTTTTGCTCACAACATGAGCCTTGTTTCAGAATACCCAGGGCTTTCTCATACTAAAGGCATGAGTCCTAAAGAAGCGCGTGAAGCGTTCTTACAGCACGGCACGAAGAACCTTGTATACTTATACAATAATTCCCCTAAAGCCATACAGCAAAGGTCTCGGCTTTGGTATGAAGGTGCCAATAGAATATCTGACGAACTTGCAAAAAGATATGGTATTCCTAGACAGTCTATGTCCGCATCCATAGCAGCTCTTTCTCCTCAGAAAGACTGGAATATGAATGCTTCTTTGGCTGAACGGACGGCGGATATATTATTTGGCGATCAGGCTCACAAGCCTATGACGCGTCAAATGATAAAATACGCACAACGCCCAAGCACCAAACAAGACCCTAATTTTATTTTGGACAACCCAGCCAACTTTGATCTTTATAGACAAATGAAGGGTGCGTCTTTGCATGACCTTCATGGCAATCCTGAAGCTCAGGCAATGTGGGTTAGATTATATGATGAGGCCCATAATCCTAAAGCATTTAGGGCAATTACTCCTGAAGGAGAATATGGCGACTTCATGCGAAATGCCAACGGCAAAACTAGGAATGTCGCTTGGTCAAGCTTGGATATGATTGAAAAGGCTATAAGATCGCTACAGTCAGGTGGTCATATGGATACCATATCTCCATTATTAGGAGATAAGCATAAGGTCAGAAGCTTCTTTAATAATATAGAGTTGCCAAACGATCCACGTGGTGATTTTACTGGGGACACTCACCAAGTAGGCGCTACGCTATTACTACCAGTATCCCAAAAAAGTCCTTCAGTTTCTCATAATTTCGGTGTAGGTTTGTCTAAGAAAGACCAGCCTGAAGGCTACCGTGCCGCTAAAAATATTAAGCTTCACGGCGTTCACGGGACCTACGGGCTTTATGCAGATGCTGGAAGAAGAGCAGCCGCAGAATTGGGTATGCTTCCTAGAGAAGTTCAGTCTTCTACATGGGAACCAGTAAGAGAATTGTTTAAACCTGAATATAAAAGAAGCGCGGATGCGGACTTAATAGAAAAAATATGGAGAGCTAAAGATGCAGGACAGATCACAGACGACCAAGCACGAGACGCAATCTTCCAATCCGCTGGCGGAATTGGAACACCTGAGTGGGCGAAGCTCAACTTTACGCCGATTGATCCGCGTCGGGGGTCCACTTACCGCTAAGGCTTATATTGAATCAAATTGGGTGTCCAAATCTGATATTCCTGAAGAATTTGATCCAGAGGATCAGGAAATAATCAACGCATTAGATGATTTGCAAGAGATGATTAAGACTAAACGTAAATAATAAGATTATTTAAATAAAACGTTAATAATATAGTAGTATTATTACGTCTCTCATATCATGGAGATAACATGACTATATATAAATACGGTTGGAAGCGACAGTCGCTTGACCACCGAGATATTAAATATAACGCATCTCCTGTAGACCCCCAAAACCCTATTGATCTACGCCCCCATATGCCACCTGTTTACGATCAGGGACAAACGTCTAGTTGTGTCGCTAACGCGACCGCTGGTGCTTTCCAATATTCACGCATGGCGCAAAGTCTAGAAAACTGGACGCCTAGCCGCTTGTTTATTTACTGGAATGCGCGTAGCTATGAAAACGGTACGGATACGGACGGTGGGTCTGAATGCCGTGATGGCGTAAAGGGTGTGGCACAATTTGGTGTTTGCCCAGAAGTTGAGTGGCCATTTGATCCGTCTTCTGTTGTTGCAAAGCCTAATCCTGAAGCGTATCAAACAGCGTTACACGCGAAGGCCACTCAATACGCCGCCGTTAATCAGAGCCTTGAGCATATCTTATCGTGCTTAAACCATAAGTTGCCCGTAATATTTGGGACTAACGTATTCCAAGCATTCGAAGGCCCTGAAGTCTCCTCAAACGGCATTGTTCCTATGCCGTCTCCGACTGAGAGAGCCATAGGCGGACACGCTATACTGATTGTTGGGTGGAAACCTGACACTCAGGAGTTTATTGTCAGGAATAGTTGGGGAGAAGGATGGGGAGATAACGGTTACTGCTACTTCCCAAGAGATTACATTCTTAACCCAAATTTATCATCCGATTTCTGGGTGATTTACTTAACATCAAGGGACTAAACAATGAAAAAGTTATTACTTATTCCGGTTTTGGCGTTTGTCTTAACTGGGTGCAACACAACCAGCCAAGCAAACCTGACGAAAATCATCTCTCAGGTTCAAGATGCAGCTGTTGCCGCTTGTCGCTTCGAGCCAACAGTAGCCACCATCACTTCCATTGTGACGGCTAATCAGGCTGCAACTGCTATTCAGATTGCTGATTTGATTTGCGGAGCAGTAAATGGAACGACCCCCACGCCCAAAGCGGGTGCTGGTCCTATGTATGTGACCGTTAATGGGCAGAAGATTGCCGTAACGGGCAATTTTGTAAAGTAATAACTAACACAAAGAGCGGTTTCTTTTACTTGGGGCCGCTCTTACTAACATTGTTGATATTTATATAATATTTTAGTATAATGATTGAGAGTTTTGTCAATTTTGACGTTTTCGTCCTGCGCTAGGGCGGCTTTAACGCTTTTGGTTGGCCACCAAGGGTATAAAAATCCTAAAGAACGCTTCATTAGGTGCCTTAATCCTATAGGAATCATCGATATGGCACATGAGTATAAAGAAGAAGCCAAGGCTTCTCACGAGAAAAAGCTTAAATTGTACGGCAAGGAAGATGAAGTCGGCAAAAAAGCTAAAAACTGGGCTGGATTTGACGCTCTGAATACTAATGAGCAGCGTGGTCTTAAGCCTATTGATAAGGAGCCAGAGCTTTCCAAAGATACAGCCCCACGCATCATGCGTAAAAAGGGTGGGCGTGTCCACGGAGCAGAATCTTTAAAAAGATTAGATAAGGCTCCTCGCAAAGGTAAACAAATGGGTGGGCCTATGGGGATGCCTTCGATGGCTCCGGCTATGGCAGCTCGTCCTGTCCCCACGCCAATGCAGGCATCTGCAATCGCCAACCGTATGCAACCATCTATTGTAGCACGTAAAAAAGGCGGGAAGGTAGAAGAGCATCCAGACGAGAGAGAAGATCGTGCTCTTGTTAAAAAGATGGTTAAAGAAGATGCTCTGACGGGTAAGTCTCGCGGCGGCATGGCTCGCAAAAAATACGCTGACGGTGGATTGCCGTCTCCAGAAGAGGCTATGCGGTCAGCACAGCGTCTAAAAGAATTGCGTTCAATGCCAACCCCCAACCGCCGCTCCCCTCCTATGGGTTCTGGAGTGCCTTCTGCTGACAGAAATGCATTAGGTAACATGCTTCGCGCTCCAACTTCTGCTGATTATCGCAAGGGAAATCTTGGCGATGGTGAGTATGCAATGAAACGCGGTGGTCGTGCAAAGCGTGCTGACGGCGGCATGTTAGGCATGGGCGAGCACGGTAAATCCAGCAAAAAGGGCGGCGGTAAAACAACCGTTAATATTATTATTGGAGCCCCAAAAGGCAGTGATGCTGGCCAACAGGGTGCATTTCCTCCTCCAATGATGGCTGGATCTCCACCCTCTATGGCACCACCTTCTGCTCCTCCTATGGGTGCTGGACCGCAGCTTCCTCCTAATCTTGCTGGTGGTCCTCCAATGGCACCTCCAATGGGTGGTGCATTACCTGCAATCGCTGCTGGTATGCCGCAAGGTGGCCCTCCGATCCCACGCAAAGACGGCGGGACAGTAAAGGCAGGAATACAAGTGCCTTATAAAAAACCAAAGCATACGTCTGAGGGTTATCTAAAGATGGATTTTGGTGCTGGCACAGGATTTGGCCGTATGCAGAAAGGCGATGCCTACGGAGCGAAGCCGATTAAAAGTAGAGACAATTACTAAAAATAAAGTCCCCAGCAGTGTATCGCTACTGGGGACTTTCACTTCCTTGCAGAAGTAACCAAACCGCTCACCCTGTTTTCTAATAATGAACTGCTTGGCGAGATGAAATTATCTCGACAGGGGAGACGCGTCAACTGAATCTTGACCTACGACTCTATCAATTAATTGAAGAAGAATACGGCCTTTTATTAGAGAAGCTAGCTGCTGAACTAATAAGCGGTCGGGCGACTGACTATGCCGATTATCGGTATCGTGTCGGTCGTATTCACGGCGTTCGAGAAGCTCTCGATCTTGCCAAAGAAGCCAACCGAAACGCAATCGGATTGGAAGATAAACCAGAAAGGTAAAAACAATGCCCGCTGCATTGATGCTCCATGAAGAAGATCCACGCACGGAAATTCTTAACAAAGTCGGTAGTTTAGATGGTGTAGAAGTTTTTGGTTCGGATGTTTTAGTTGCTCTTTACATCAGACCTCAAAAGACAAAGTCGGGGATTATCCTCGCTGATTCAACAAGAGAAGAAGACCGTTGGCAGGGAAAGGCCGGACTTATCTTAAAGTTAGGCCCAACAGCTTATACGGATGATGAAGGAAATAAATTCAGAGATATTTCTGAAGGTGATTGGGTTGTTTTCAGACCTAGTGACGGATGGGCTGTAACTCTCAATTCATCAGCAAATTTAGCTTCAAAAGATGCAGTCGCATGTCGAGTGGTTAATGACATTCATATTCGCATGAGAATATCCACGCCGGATGCAATTTACTAAGGGACGCTCCCAATGGAAGATATTAAAGAAGAAAAGCCGGTAAAGGTAACCTTACCAGAAGATCCTATTGTTGAAGTAGATCTTAATGAAAGCAAGGCTAAGATTGACGAGCCTTCTGCTAAGATAGAAGAAGTTTCTGCCGATAAAAAAACGCAATCTGTAGATGAAAGGGAAAGAGCCCTAAAGGAGCTTAAATCCCAATATGAACATCAGAAACGTATTGCGGAAGCAGAACGGGAAGCACGTAAGCAGGCAGAGTATTATGCCCACCAGCAAGCGCAACAAATTGGCTACGCGCAACACGAGGTTCAAGATTCAAATCTAAAGATTATCTTGAATGCGATTGACGCCACAGAGCAAGCGGCGGCCAATGCAGAGCGTGATTACGCTGATGCTATGGCAGTTAATAATCATGTTGCAGCAGCTCGCGCCCAACGTGCGATTGCACAGGCTGAAAGTCACTTGCTTCAGCTTCAGAACGGAAGACAAAGACTTGAGGAAACATTACAGGATACCACTGAAGGTTCTGTTTATGCTCCGCAGGTTCCTAGTTTTGAACCTCAAATACCTCAAGACCCTGTTGAAATGTATGCTTCGAAACTGGGTCCTAGAAGCGCGTCTTGGCTTCGGTCACACCCTGATGCGGTAAACAAAATACCAAGACTTACACGAGCTCACCAAGATGCAATCGAGGATGGTATTGTCCCAGAATCGGACGATTACTTCCAGTATATTGAATCTCGTCTTGGTCTCACCAGCCGAGAAAACAGTTATGAACATCAACCAGTAGTTGCTCAGTCCTCTCCCTCTAGGAAGGCAATGGCGTCTGCACCCGTTACTTCTAATGCTAGTTATGCCTCCCCGCGAAGCAGCGGCAGCTCCAATACAATGACGCTATCGCCACAGGAAGTTGACGTTGCTCTTCTTATGGAGCCTGAATTGTCCCGAGAAAAGGCAATTGAGACTTACGCACGGAACAAGCAAATATTAATCAAGCAGGGGAAGCTTCTTGGGTGAAATTACTAAATCTGCCGTGCATGGATAGTGATGCTTTTTTATAAGCATTGTGAGCATCATCGGCCGATTTAAATGACCCTAAGTAAACATTCTTATTGTTTATCATAATCTTGGATACCCAACGGTTACTACGTCTATCAAAGTAAACGCCTTTAAAACCAGAGGTGTTATTCTTATGTTTTCGAGTATTCCATTGGTTTTCAGATTTTGAAGCTAATCTAAGATTGGACAAACGGTTATTATTTGGATTGTTATCAATATGATCAATATCATCAATCGGGTAAGATTCATAAGCAAGCAGCCATACAATTCGGTGCGCTATGTAATTTTTCTTATTGATGCGTATTTGGATGCCTTTGTGTTTTGTTTGGTTGCCAGCGGGTTTGTTAGCCCACCTTGTGTTCCAAATTTTAAAAGCTCTAGCATCAGGAAAATGGTCAATTGGTCTTTTTTTCCAAATGAGATACCCAGTTTGAGGGTCATATTTAAGGATAGAAGTAACATAATCAAAGGTAAGATCACTCATACAAAAACTTCCATATCATGCTGAAACTTGGAATGTTTGATCTTACTATGCCTATTCGACCACTTCAAGGAATTAATCCATGATTAATGAAACAAATATAGACCTTCGAACCAAAGAAGGTAGGGCTTTTAAATCCGCTCAAAACGATGGCGACAATGCCTCGTCTTCCAAGCCAGCTATAGCAAAAGAAACATCTGAACAATCTAGAGCTAGAGCAGAAGCAAGAATACGAGCGATCCGAGGCAACCCCGATCTAGCGAACGGAACTGATCGCGATAAATATTGGGCACCACCACCGCCAGATGGATTTGATTATCAATGGAAACTAAAGTCCGTTCTTAACCAAGACGACAATGATCGCATCCGACAAAATGAGTTAAACGGATGGGAAGAGGTTCCACTTAGCCGCCATCCAGAACTTATGCCTAAGGGCTGGAAAGGCGAGACGATAGAAGTCGGCGGACTTGTTCTCATGGAACGCCCAAAGGTGTTTACCGATGAGGCAAGGGCTGCGGAACGTCAGGCTGCTCGTGAGGCTATTATTACTAAGGAAAATCAGATGCGCGACGGTCGATCAAATGACCTTGGCCGCAGAGAAGTCCAAAAGTTTAATAAATCTTACGACCGGATTACCGTCCCTAACGAATAATCAATAAGTAATAAGGGAGGCGTAATGTCCTCCCTTTTTAATCAGTTGACATAACCTATTATAATTCGTATAATTTAACGTGCCAATTATTCTAATTTATTGGCGAAAGCCGTTAGTGCATTTCTGCATTTCGGTAATCTGACATTTTGAATGTCCGCGCTGGATATTCTGGTTAGAAAATCGAGTAAAGTTTGGATGGTATTCCACCAAACGTCGGATAATTCCGAATTTTAGTATCCCGCGCTGGGATGCTTTCCACCATACACTTGTAATTCACCCAACGCGCTGTTGTGGCAAATTACTCTCACTTCGAATAGGAGGAGGGGAAATTGTCGAATAACTTCGCACCCTTCGGATTTAGACCTACTGCGACGAGCAATGGTCCGATGAACTTTCGGGTCTCTACGCGTCGTATTGCGTCTACGAATACAACTGCAATCTTTAAAGGCGATGCTGTCGTTCCAGTAACAGGCCCAGCCACTGGCTATATCACGCAGGCAACTGCGGGTTCTACCGTTGGTGCAGGCATTTTCTGGGGCTGTGAGTATCTCTCAGTAAGCCAAAAGCGCGTAATCTGGAGCCAGTATTGGCCGGGTTCTGACGCCCAGAATGATGTGCAAGCATACATCATCGATGATCCAAACTCACGTTTTCTTGTTCAGACGTCTGGCACAGCGTTCCAGATTTCTGGCACGATTTACAACTTTGGTTCTTCGCCAGTTGGTCAGCTTGCCCAGCTCTCTGTTGGCACGGGTTCAACCCTTACCCAGCAGTCTGGCATGTATCTCAGCTCCGTAGGAACGACTAACACGTTCCCATTCATCATCACGGACATGGTTATTGATCCGCCTGGTGCTAACGGAACTGATCCGACGTCTCAATACAACTACGTAGTTGTCGGCTTTAACAACGAGTGGCTGCGCGGCAACGCTGCGGTTACCGGCATCGCTTAAGGAGTAGGCTCACATGGCAGTCAATTTATCAGCCATTAGGGACCTGCTTCTTCCAGGTCTACGTGGCGTTGAGGGTAAATATCCTCAGATCCCAGCTCAGTGGGACAAAGTGTTCGAGCGTGCAAAGTCAAACATGGCTCTCGAACGCACAGCTGAAATGCGTTACCTCGGTCTTGCAGCAATCAAGACTGAAGGCGGTGCGGTCAGCTTCGACAACAACGCAAGCGAGCGTTACGTCTACAATCAGGAACATTATGAAATCGGCTTGGGCTATGCAATTACCCGTAAGGCGATTGATGACAACCTGTATAAGACACAGTTTGCTCCTACGAACCTCGGCCTTATCGAGTCTTTCGGTCAGACCAAGGAAATCTACGGCGCGAACATCTTCAACACGGCTCAGACGTATAACGCGTCAGTCGGTGGCGACGGTCAGGCACTCTGCTCGTTGAACCATCCTATTGACGGTCAGGTTATTCCTAACACGCCGACAGTCCAAGTCGATCTTAACGAATCTTCGCTGTTGAATGCTATGATCAGCATCCGCACGAACTTCCGCGACATCGCTGGCCTGAAGATGTTTGCTCGTGGCCGCAAGCTGATTGTTCCGCCTGCTCTTGAGCCTGTTGCTATCCGTCTTACAAAGACAGAACTACGCCCTGGCACTGCTGACAACGACGTTAATGCCATCCAGACAACCGCAGGCGGCTTGCCTGAAGGTTATATGGTCATGGACTTCTTGACGTCTCCTTATGCTTGGTTCTTGCTAACCAACATCAAGGGTCTCGTTTATATGGAACGCGTTCCATACGAGATGGACATGCAGGTCGATTTCACGACCGATAATCTTCTCGTGAAGGGCTATGAACGTTATTCTTTCGGGTATTACAACTGGCGTTCAATCTATGGCAGTTTCCCAACGTCATAAAAATCAACAACTTGGCGCTTGGGAAACTGAGCGCCAAATCTCCTAATGGTGTAACTAAAAGATACGAATTATTTGACAGAGGGATATAATTCCTGTATATGAAGGCTACATTACTACGATGTAGTCAAACATATGAGGAATAAAATGTCTGAGTCAGATCAGGGTGTATCCATAGAAACTGTAAAGGAGTTTCTTTCTTATGACCCTTTAACAGGGGTAATTCGGTGGAAGAGGTCGCCATCCAATAATATTTATGCGGGAGATGTCGCGGGGTGTGTAAAGGCTTTACGCAAAAACGCATCTGGGGAAAACAAATCCTATAGCTACATTCGCATAGAAGGGATGTCGATACCGTCTCAACGCATTGCGTGGGCACTCCACAACGGTGAATGGCCACCAAGTCGAATTACTTTTGTTGACGGTAACTCTCTGAATTTTAAGATCTCAAACTTAAAATTACAGAACTCACTTCCTCAAACTTATGAAGAAGTGAAGAGGCATGAGAAGAACCAATATTACAGGGACCACCGTAAGGCATATAAATTATCGTATAGTGAGAGTGATCTAAAGCGTAAGTATGGGATTGGTCTGTTAGAGTATAGCCAGCTTTTGTTATCTCAGAATGGAAAATGTGCCATTTGTGAAGGAACAGACGGTGGTCATAGGAACGGCGAACCTAAGGCATTAGCGGTAGATCATAATCACAAAACGGGTAAGGTTCGTGGGTTGCTTTGTGAGTCATGCAACCAAGGTATCGGTAAGCTGAAAGACAGCCCAGAAACCTGTCGCAAAGCAGCCGATTACTTAGAGAAACACGGCAGGAGCCTCTGATACAAGTCCCTGTCTTCATATCTAGGATAGCCAGCCTTGCAGACCGACCTAGCGGACTCTGCACAGACTACAAGGCGAACTCGTGCAGGAAATAGTAGACAAAACATAGGTGTGTGTTAGAATGTGGGATGGACAACAATAGAGGATTCTAGTTCATGCCATACGCAGAAGATTTTTGTGGTGTTTATAAGATCATAAATACCCAATCAAATCTTTGTTATGTTGGGCAATCTCAGCGTGTTAAAAAACGGATTGCAGACCATTTCAAACTTTTGCGTATGAACAAACACGGAAACCAAAGGTTACAGAACGCATTCAACAAATACGGCGAAGAAAACTTCAAGTGGAATCTTGAAGTAATTTGCGAAGATCTTGAGGATATGGATGCTATAGAAAACGCTTTTATTTCCGGCGAAGCCGTATTTGTAGAGCCAGTTTTTTATAACATTGCACCTTTTTCGAAATCTCCGATGAGAGGGAAGTCCCACTCAGAAGAAGTGCGTAAAAGGATTAGTGAGGGAAGATCTAAAACTAAATTTGACTACGCTTCTGCGGAATACAGAAAGAAACTTAAAGACATTACGTTAGCAAGGGTTTTTTCTGACCAAAAATACGTAGAAAAAGTTAAGTTTATTCTTGAACACCCAGAAATGACTTACGCAGCGCGCGCTAAGGAAGTTGGGTCAGATACAAGCACAGTTCGCAAAATCGCTTTAAAGTATGCACACCTGAAAGGAACAATATAATGGGCGCTACAAATTTCACCGGCCCTATATATGCCGGTAATGTTTTAAATACAACAGGAACAACACCAGGGACGATTGACAACACGGGAAGCGTTCTGCTTTCTCAGTCTTCTCCAATCACTCAGTCGGCAACTGGCACTGCAACGTCAATTTGTATTCCAGCTGGCAGCACGATTGTAGATGTTTATGTTGGGGTAACGACTGTTTTCAGTGGGGTAGCGGCAACGTTTACCATTGGCACCACATCGTCTAGCTCAAACGAGCTCGGTGGAGGCACGGGAGCGTCTCTAGGCGTTTCGGCAGTTTTGCCAACGACACAAGCGCAAACTAACCTCTGGTTCAATGTTGGAACCACAGATGTTATCATTTATGTTAAGTCTACAAATGCTGGCAGCGGTGTTGGTTATTTGAACGTGCAGTATGTACAAGGTCCCAACGGTTAACGTGATAAAGGATTAAGATCATGAAGGGTAAGAAATACAAAGACGATATGGATCGTCACTGCCGCGCTGATGGTGGTTCTGTTGAAGAAGGCGTTGAAGTTTCCGAGGAAGGTCCACGGGACGTATACGCTGGTGGTGATTCGCCAACCGTAAAGGCTGCGCGTAACACAAAGAGCCAGTTTAAAAAGGGCGGTAAGGTTTCTGCTTTTAAGCGTGGTGAAATGTCGGAAGGCATGAAGGAACACGACGAAAAGAAGAAAATGAAAAAGCATGGCGGCATGGCTGAAGGCGAAAAAGGCCATCACCGCGCTGACCGCGCTCCACGCAAGGCTGGCGGTCGCGTAGGCCGTGACATGGGTGGACCTATTTCTACGGCTGGTAAAGTTGATGTTCGCCCTAACTTCAAGGGCAACACAACGATTGCCGATTAATATAGTCTGGCCCGCTTCGGCGGGCCTTTCTCTCTACAGGGGATAATCATGTCCGATAACTGGATAGCAGGCGCTATTAAGCATAAGGGTGCCCTCCATAAAGAATTGGGCGTCCCTGAAGGAAAAAAAATACCGGCCAAGAAGCTGGAAAAGGCTACGCATAGCGATAATCCCACGCTAGCAAAACGCGCCAATCTTGCAGAAACGCTACGCAAGCTCCACAAGCGTCACGGTGGTGAAATCTAAGGAATATTGATATGAGGCCAATAACGGTAACGGCTGGACCATTCCCTGCTCCGGTCGCCAATGGCATTGCTCAAGCTCAGACGCCAGCATCTGCGGGTAATCTTATTCTGAATGGGAGCTATGTAAGCGGTGGTATAGCCACCTTGGGGCCTTATCAGCGGCGTGTTATTATAACGTCTACTGCAAACGACAGCGTTAATACATTTACAATAAACGGGCTTAGCCAAAGTGGTTCTGTTTTAACGGAAACTCTTGTAGGCCCTAATACCGCATCCGTTCAGAGTAATTTAAGCTACAAGACGGTGTCATCAATTACGATTAGCGGAGCTAGTGTTGGGACTATTACCGCAGGGACAAACACGGTAGGCTCTTCAACATTTGTCGCGTTTGATGCTTATGCATTCCCCCAAGTTTCAATTCAAGCCAACCCTAATGGTGTGACGGCTACGATTGAGCAAACGCTTGACGATCCAAATAGCCAGACCAACCCTGTTGCTACAGCTAATATGGTTTGGTTACCCCACCCAGATCCGGCTCTTAATACATTTTCCACGGCTGTGCAGGGCAATTACGGTTATGCCCCTGTGTATGCTCGCGTGACGGTCACGGCTGGCACTGGAACAGTAACAGCGACATTCATCCAAGCGGCTGCGGTACCGAAGTAATGGCAGACGAACCCCTTACCTCTGGACTTATTACAGGAAATTCAGGGCTGTGGGGTGGCGCGCCGGGGCTTTCTAATAACTTTGGTTTGTGGACGCCTCCTAACGGCCTTTTGGCGAACTCTGGCACGCAAGAGACATTCTTGCTGACAACTGAATCTCTCAATCAGATTACGACTGAGAGTTCTCAAGACATTACGACAGGATAAACCACATGGCATCGGTTGCAATATCGGGTCTCCCATCGACATCTACAGTTGATCCGACAAATGCCGCGATCCCTGTAACAAACAGCGGAACAACATATAAGGCAACCCCAACTGTTATTATTGGTTCTGCGTTAGGTTCTCCGCCTCCTATTGGAAATACGACACCTAATACGGGTTCGTTCTCCACTATGACGATCAGTGGAGCCTTTTCCTTGACTGGCGGTCAGGTAATACCGGTAGCTAATGGCGGAACTGGTTCTGGAACAGCTAGTGGGGCTAGAACTAATCTAGGCTTAGGCACAATATCCACTCAGTCTGCATCTTCTGTAGATATTACGGGCGGCTCTATTGATAATACGACCATTGGCGGGAACACTGCTGCTAATGCCACTTTTAATGTAGTAAATGTTAATTCTTATCTAACACTTCCGGTTATTCAGCCGATTAATACATCAGGCGTATCATTTGAAGATACAAGCAATAACGTATTGGCTGTATACGGGGCGAGTAATTCTACAAATGTTTCTATAACGCCACCTAACGGTGTTGTTACTTTAAACCCAACCGGAACTGGCAGTGTTGTAATTAATTCTGGTGGGCCGACAAGCACAATTGATAACGTAACTATTGGCGGAACAACGCCGAGAGCCGGAACATTTGTTAATCTCCAAGCAAACAACTCAGTATATGCTGCAACTGTTCGTCCCTTAAGTGCTTCAGGAGCCTTGTCTCTTTATAATTCAGCAGGCACCGCTCAATTATCTATTCCTGTTAATGGCGGTGTCAGCATGACTGGCAATCGCCCTGTAAATATTTCTCCCGCTGGATCGGTAGGTTCTTTAACCATTAATCCCGCTGGCGGAGGAAATATTGACAATGTCGTTATCGGAGAGACAACGCCGGTAGCCGGAACTTTTGATACTTTAAATGCAAACAATACTGTTACGCTTAGCCCAGAGAACGCGGTAGTTTATATAGCCCCGTATGGAACAAGCGGAGGAGTTATCATTGACCCGTCTAACGGCGGAACAATGGATAATGTTCTTATTGGCGGCACAACCCCCACTGGGGCAACATTTACATCCGTTTCCACGACGTCTCTGGCAGCGACAAGCGGAACTGTAACTAATGCACCAGTAAATACAAATGATATTGTAAACAAGGCGTATGTTGACAGCGTGGCGGTTGGCTTGCAGCCAAAGGCACCTGTTCAGGCTCTTGCGGCGTCAAATATTACATTGTCTGGATTGCAAACAATTGACGGATACACCACTGTTGCGGGTGACCGTATTATCGTTACCGGTCAGACACAATCTTACAACAACGGCATTTATGCGGCTAGCACGACTGCTTGGACACGAACGTCTGATGCTAATACTTGGAATCTTTTAATTGCAGCATTTGCTCAGGTTCTAAACGGAACCTTATATAAGGGAACTGGGTGGGTTAGTAATGCGGAGGCAGGCGGCACTCTAGGAGTTACGGGATTAAATTTCTTTCCGTTTACGGCTACGCAGTTTTACACTGCCGGCACGGGGTTAAACCTAAACGGTAACCAATTTAATATCTCAAACACTGGGGTAATCGCGGGTGGATACGGCAGCTCTTCCACTGTCCCCTATATAACACTGAATGCTCAAGGCCAAGTTACTGCGGCTAGTTCCCAAACAATAAATATAACATTGTCTCAGGTCAGTGGCGCTGGCACGATTGCCTCTCAAAACGCATCATCCGTTGCGGTTACTGGAGGGTATATTGACGGCACGGAAATTGGGGCGACGACAGCATCTTCAGGAAAATTTACTACCTTAACTGCTAACACTTCTGTTTCGTTTGGAAATGGGTCTTCTTCAATTGTATGGAATGGCGTTGCAAGCGTATTAACGGGTGCAAGTAATTTCACTGGATTGACTGGAGGTAATCTCGTTTATTTTACGGGAGACAACACCGTCAACTCGCATCCGCAGCTTACAATTGGCGCTAACGACGTAGCTGGTGTTATTACCCTTAATACAAGCTCCATTTCTGGAGCCGCTACTGCCGACCTTCTTTTTAGTATGGGTGGCGTGTATAAGTGGGCGATGGGACAAGAGGGTGACTTTTTTGGCCCGACTTCTTCACCATCTCAAACAACAGGTTTTATTTATATTCCGGCTGCTGCTGGCGTTCCAACCGGAACACCGACTGGAGCTAACGGAAACGTCCCCCTGTATTACGACACTACAGACGGTGCCCTTTATGCATACAATGGGGCGTGGCAAAGTATTAACTTTCAGCCTAATCAGCTAGAGGCTCGCGCTGCTCCAATGACAATCGCCAATACGACAGACACGGCGGTGTTGTGGACGACCGTAGATGTGAATGGCACAAAGCTGACATATGCGTCAGGTAAATGGACGAATAGCAGTTCACGCGCATTGACAGTTATTATCTCGACGACTATCGCGTGGGATAATGTGTCTGGAGGAGCCAGAGCTGTTTATATCACACGTAACGGTGACTCTACGACGGGAACGAACCGCATGGCAGAGTTTGACGTTGACGCTGGAACGACTGATTTTGATGTTCAGAATGTTAACACAACTATTGCTCTTCAACCGAATGATTATTTCCAAGTTTGGGTCTGGCAAAACTCAGGCTCCAATGTGGGAATAGGAAACGCAAGCGGCGGCATGAACTCAGGTTACTCGGTTAGATTGCAAGCAACAGTATTGTAAGGTAAAACGTATGTCATTAAGCGGCACATTTACCTTTGACCCATCTTTGGGAAATATTGTTATAGGTGCCTTTTCGCGGTGTGGCCTGCGACGGACACAGCTAACATCGCAGCATATGCAGGATGCATATTTTGAAGCTAATATGGTCCAGTCTGAGTTCCAAGGAGATGGTATTCAGACTTGGCAGGTTACATTAGAGACGCAAGATATTGTCGCCGGTCAAGGTGTTTACAATGTAAACCCAACGACTGTGTTTATGCTTGATGTTTATATTAGACAACAGGGTTCAGTTCCGTTTGTTATATGGGATAACACTAACGGATATACGAGCCAGTGGTTGAATCAAAATAATGCAATTGATTATTGGAGTGGCGTAACTTCCTCTCAACAGCAAACAGCAACTGACCGTATTATTCTCCCGATGAGCCGGACGGATTACGCGTCTATTGCCAATAAGTATCAGGAAGGATTCCCCACAACATTTTGGTGGGATCGTTTAACACCGTCACAGCTTTACCTTTGGCCTATTCCACCTTCTGATATTCCTAATGGGCTGCAATACTATGTCCAAATGCGTCCAGATGATGCACAGTTATCAAATGGGACAAATGTTGACATACCTTACGAGGTTTACGATTACTTTACGTGGAACCTTGCTGAGCGTTTAGCTTTTATTTATGCTCAAGATAAACTTGCAGCGATAGCCCAAAGAAAACAGCAGGCTTATGTTAAATACATGGCAGCCACGACAGAAAACGTTCCAATAACTATAAATACTAATATGATTGGATATTATCGGTGAAGTATAAGCGTCTTTCTTTGATTGAAAGATTAAGGAAATTCACGTATAAATTATGGCATTGGTCAGGTAAGATTGACTGCGATTTTGCGAGGACAGCATAATGGGATATGCTTCGCAGTCTGGTCACGCAAAGACTAGTGCTACTTCACCGCGCGCTTTTGCCGTCTGTGACAGGTGTGCACGTTGGTGGAACCATCAAGACCTTAAGTGGCAGTATGATTACCGAGGAAGGTCACTGCAAAACATACGCATCCTCGTATGCGAGACTTGCTACGACACTCCGCAGCCGCAGTTAAAACCTAGAATTATACCGCCAGACCCCCTTCCGATTAAAAACGCCAGAACCGAATTATTCGAACAATACGAAACGAATAATCGTATTACATCGGGACAGGATACGGTAGATTTCTTTACCGGTATCCCTATCTCACAGGGTAATAACCGTATTACTCAGGACTACAATAACCGCGTCACGCAAATGACTGGCGCGGCTTCAGGAAATAAAAATCTGTTCCCTGGCGTTAGATTTATGGTGCCTGGGGATGGTATTGATAATGTCCCCTACGGGTCATCCGGCGTGCCCAATACAGGATTAATTGTAGAAGAGACGACATATTCAGTTTGGACGAGTTCTCTAGTTAATCCAATGTATTTTGTTAATGACGCTGGATTTGAGATGTATTGGGGAAACCCGCCAGAGACTTAACGTTGTATCTTGCACACGTTTTTTATTATAATATCAGCGTAATGCTGCCGACTTAAAGGGTAAATCTGATGGCTAATTCGCCTTATGAAGTTCCGTATACGTTTGCCACTGTTCCAAATGGCCAGACCATACCTCTTTCCCAATTGGATGCAAACTTTGCGTATATTGAAAATCAGATTGAACAGGGCGGTGGTGGAACAACGGGTCCAACAGGCCCGTCTGGAGCCACAGGACCGACAGGAGCAGCTTCGACAGTAGCGGGTCCAACCGGCCCAACCGGAGCGAACGGAACATCCGTAACTGGACCGACGGGTCCAACGGGTGCAGCGTCAACCGTCTCCGGTCCTACAGGCCCCACAGGTGTTGGCCCTACAGGTGCAACAGGACCTACCGGAGCGGTAGGTCCTACAGGCCCATCAAGTGGCCCAACGGGGCCAACAGGTGCGGCATCTAATGTCACAGGGCCAACAGGTCCAACAGGTTTTGGACCCACTGGCGCTACTGGTGCAACAGGCCCTACTGGTGCTGGAGGCCCTACAGGCCCAGCCAGTGGACCGACGGGTCCCACAGGTGCCGCTTCTTCTATTACCGGACCTACCGGAGCAACTGGCGCGACAGGGCCAACTGGTTTAGCCGGACCGACAGGTCCTGCGAGCGGCCCAACGGGAGCATCTGGCCCTACCGGACCAACCGGCCCAACTTCCACAGTCGCTGGCCCCACTGGTCCAACAGGCCCTGCGGGTAGTGGTGGTAGCGGCACTGTTACCAGCGTTCAGGCTTCGGGTGGCTCTACAGGATTAACTTTTAGTGGTGGCCCTGTAACATCAACTGGAACATTAACTCTTGGCGGGACGTTGTTACCTGCTGCTGGTGGAACAGGCAGTAGTGGTGTTCCTAGCAACGGTCAGTTACTGATAGGAAACTCATCTGGAACGTATACTCCTGCAACATTGACGGCTGGTGCTAATATATCAATTTCCAATGGCAATGGTTCGATTACCATTGCAGCGTCTGGCGGAAGTAGTGGCGTTACGACATTTAGTGCAGGCACAACTGGTTTAACGCCTAATACACCTCAATCTGGTTCTGTTACGTTGGGTGGTTTTTTAAGTATTGCCAACGGTGGAACGGGTCAACAATCAGCGCAAGCTGCTCTTAATGCTCTTCTTCCCACTCAGTCTAGCGGAACTAATAATCAGGTTTTAACATCTAACGGAACGAACGCCGTTTGGGTTACGCCGACTTCTGGAGGGGCTGTTACCAGCGTTAATGGTGCTTCTAATGTTTCTGGCTTAACTCTTACTGGTGGTCCTATTACGTCAACAGGAACATTAACATTAAATGGAACATTACTCGCAGCTAACGGCGGCACTGGGTTATCATCTGTAGGCAGCAGTGGTCAGGTATTAGGATCTACCGGTTCATCTTATACTTGGCTTACCGTTCCTCAGTTAAGTGGAACGAATAGCTGGACAAACACAAACACGTTTTCTGGCACATTTAGTGTTACAACACCTAGCGGTTTTGCGTCGTTTACTCCGACAATACAGGCAAACAACGGTCTTATATCAACTAACGGGTATTTATTTATTAATGGTAGCACACCTACCTTAAATTTTCAGAACGCTGGGGGGACTGCATCCTACGGGCAAGTGTTATCAGGCCCAACGCAAACTTCCCTTGTTTTCGGCTCAAATGCTTTCTCAATTCAAAGTGGGGGGTCGTTTATTAGTACTAATCTTACAGTATCTAATGGAGAAATTGTTATTAACGCATCTGGGGGCGGTGGGTTATTGGCTTTCGGGCCAGGGGGCGCAACTGCTTCTGTCTATACCGCTCCTGGCGGTCTTATACAATTGGGTGTTCTATCCGGTAATATAACGCAATGCACGGCGGCTGCTAATTCTGGGACAACATCGACAGGTCCTTACAATAACGTATCGGATGCTCGAATAAAAGAGAATGTTACAGAGTTAACGAGTGCATTAAGTCTTATTTCTCAATTAAAGGGGGTTTATTTCAATTATATTGATAGCCCAAGCCTTGGACGACAGATTGGTCTTATTGCTCAAGATGTTATTAATGTTGTCCCAGAAGTTGTAACAAAAACAGAAATTCCTCTCCCAGCAAGTTATAATGAGACGGATACACAATATGCTGTTGCATATGCGTCACTTGTTCCCGTTCTGATCAATGCAATCAAAGAACTGGAAGAACGCGTAGCATCTTTAGAAGCTAAATCAAACTCATAGTAACGGATAACGCTCTTGTCGAACGTCCAAATCCCTCAGCTAACTCCTGCGATTGCCCTTAATGGGATGGAAGAGTTGGAGGCTGTTCAAAATGGCACATCCGTTCGGGTTACGTCAGGTCAGATAGCCGCTTTTGGTCAAGGATTAGGGCCTGTGGGGCCTACTGGTCCAATTGGCATTACTGGTCCCACTGGACCAACAGGTGCTACAGGACCAACAGGAAATACAGGTGCGGGAACTTATACTGAAAGTCCAGACCCTCCTATATACACTCCTATAATTAACGGAGACCGGTGGCTCAATACGACTACAGGTGTTGAGTATACGTGGATTAGTGATTCAAATGGGTCTCAGTGGGTAGCACTCGGAGAGATTTCCGCAAATGGTCCAACTGGCCCAACTGGATCTACTGGCCCATCTGGTGTGAGTGTGACAGGGCCAACTGGACCGACAGGGTCAGAAGGCCCCACTGGGCCTGCTGGTGGCCCTACAGGGCCGACTGGTGCAGCATCAAATGTTACTGGACCCACAGGGCCTACAGGTACAACAGGGTCTACTGGCCCATCGGTTACTGGCCCAACTGGTCCAACTGGTGCCGGTGGGCCAACAGGTCCTGCGAGTGGGCCTACAGGTCCCACGGGACCAACAGGGGCGGCATCAACAATTGCAGGTCCTACAGGCCCAACTGGATTATCTATTACAGGCCCAACTGGAGCTTCTGTAACAGGTCCAACAGGCGTCACGGGGGCAATCGGCCCTACGGGTCCAACTGGCTCCGCTTCCACAGTCGCTGGCCCTACTGGACCAACAGGTGGCACTGGACCAACCGGTTCATCAATTACAGGACCAACCGGACCTTCGGTCACAGGTGCTACTGGCCCTACGGGATCGGCAGGCCCGAATACAATTACAAATGCTTCAACTGTTTATTCTGGTGGAACATCGACGGGATTAATTTATAACAACGCTGGCGTTGTTGGGACATCTTCTGGTGCTCTCTTAATAAATTCCGGTGCGTCATTATCGGTTGCTGGAACTGCATCGTCCCCCGCTTTCATATCTGCCAATATCATAGAAACGTCTAATGTTAGCGCGACTGCTGCTACGGGCACAATTAATTTCTATATTAATACGGGCAGTGTTTTATATTATACAACCGCTGCTAGTGGAAATTGGACTGTTAATATAGCGTTTAGTTCTACTACTTCATTAAATACAGCCTTAGCTGTAGGGCAGTCTGTGGCGATTGCGTTTCTAGTTACCCAAGGAGCAACTCCTTATTATAATTCTGCGGTCACTGTGGACGGTGTTTCTGTTACACCAAATTGGCAGGGAGGTTCTGCCCCTACGGCTGGAAATGCAAGCGGGATAGATGTCTATACGTATAATGTTATAAAGACAGCATCCGCAACATATACAGTCCTAGCATCTCTAACGCAGTTTTGACATGCCTACGATAATCACTCGAGGAGGGGCATCATCAAAGTCTTTCGGTTTTACCGGAAGAAACGGCATATCCATGTGGGTAGCTGTCGGTGGCGCTAATACGACTGTAGGACAGCCCAAACTTTGGTATTCAAAAGACCCAACAGCAAATACTTGGACGGCGGTTACGACACCATTCACGGCGGCAAATATTGTTAGGCTTTATGATGTCGCGTATAGCCCAAAATTAAAACTTTTTTGTGCTGTTGGACAAGATAATACAGTCTCCCCTGGGCAGGTGACTATACCATTTACGTCTCCTGATGGAATAAATTGGACACAACAGTCAGCGGGAATATTTATTTATTCAGCCCCTCAAGTGTGTATAAAGTGGCTACCAATAAACCAAGTTTTTATGATGTGCGGTTACGGTGGCACTAGCACACAAGGTGCCGAATCCCACTATTCCTCTGATGGAATAAATTGGACTTCATGGAGCTTAGCAGGAAGCACGACACCTTATGCAGCGTCCTGTGTTGCAGAAGCACCTAATGGAACAATTGTGTTTTCTTGCTATCAGGGAACATTTGCTAATGGTATAGCTACTCCTAACGGAACGGGAGCCTTAACTATATCATCCCCGTCATTGTCAGGAAATCTTACGTTTTCCACTATACCAAGCGTCTCTACAACTACAATAAATGCTAGTGCTATTTATTACTCCCCAACTTTTAATGAATTTATCATTAATACCAACACAGCATCGTCATGGAGTATTTTTTCAAGCGCGGACGGGACAAGTTTTTCACAAATTTATAATTTACCGGTTGCGCTAACGGCTACATGGGCTCTTTACGCGAACAATTTAGATGTTTGTTACGCTCAACAGACAGCACCTTCTTATACTTATCCAGCATACTCTATTAGCGGCGGATCGTGGACATCAGGTGCCTCCAGACCCAATTTTGCTATGAACAGGGTGGCTTACGGCGGCGGCATGTTCGTGGGCAACAATCAAAACGTTACAACGACACCTGTTTCAGGTTTATATTATTCCCCAGACGGTTATAACGCCAGCAATTGGGGACCAGTCGCAAGCAATGTAACAGCTTATGGTTTGTGCTATTCCGGTTAAAATCGGCAAGGATATAAGATAGTGGCAACAATTAACTTCCCCGCAAATCCATATTTAGGACAAGTCTACACCTTCAATGGGAGGTCTTGGATTTGGAATGGAACTGCGTGGGATGCTGTTCCAAGCCCTATCATTATCGGGCCAACAGGACCAACGGGGCTGTCAATTACGGGTCCGACTGGTGCTACCGGAGCTACTGGTGCGACTGGTGCAACTGGTGCTCCATCAAGCGTTACAGGGCCAACAGGCCCTACAGGTGCAACGGGGCCATCTGTTACAGGCCCAACAGGAGCACCATCAACTATTGCCGGACCGACAGGGCCAACAGGAACACAGGGAAATGTCGGCCCTCAAGGGTCAACAGGTCCAACCGGTGCCCCGTCAACCGTACGCGGGCCAACTGGGCCGACAGGCGTTCAAGGTAATGTTGGCCCTCAAGGTCCAACAGGAGCCGCTTCATTTGTTGCTGGCCCCACAGGTACTACTGGGCCAACTGGCGTCCAAGGTCCGACAGGTCCGTCAGTTACGGGTCCTACAGGTTCTCCATCTAATGTCACAGGCCCAACTGGTGCGACGGGGCCTACAGGGTCTACGGGACCAACCGGAACGCAAGGACCTCAAGGGGTAACCGGACCAACAGGAACTCAAGGATATGTCGGTCCTCAAGGACCGACGGGAGCTACAGGAGCCCCGTCTACGGTTACAGGGCCTACTGGACCAACCGGATTACAGGGGGGTATTGGCCCCACGGGTCCAACCGGATTGCAAGGTATTCAGGGAAACGTTGGCCCAACTGGACCAACAGGAACCCAAGGAAATGTTGGGAATGTCGGACCCACGGGGCCAACCGGCAATCAGGGAGACTTTGGCCCTACGGGACCTACAGGGCCTACCGGAAGTCAGGGGGATGTCGGACCAACTGGACCTACCGGTATACAGGGCGTTACAGGACCAACTGGACCCACTGGACTAACAGGAGCTCCGTCGAATGTTACGGGTCCTACTGGTAATTCTGGGGCTACCGGACCAACAGGGCCAGCCGGCGGCGGTATTCAGTATAAGGGTGCTGTAGCAACAGCCACAGACTTACCAGGGTATCCTTCATCATACGGGGGTGCTGTTGGAGATGCATATATTGCATTAGATACGGAAGACTTATGGGTTTGGGATGGCTCAACTTGGGTAAATAACGGCCCTATTGCCACTAGAATAACCGGACCAACGGGTCCCACTGGCCCTACTGGTTCTGCCGGAAATACAGGTCCAACGGGATCGGTCGGAAATGCTGGACCTACCGGACCTACGGGGGCTGATTCCACAGTTGCTGGTCCAACAGGACCTACCGGAAATCAGGGAGACGCTGGAGCTACAGGCCCTACGGGTCCTACAGGCAATCAGGGCGGTGTCGGTCCTACAGGCCCAACGGGAACCCAAGGTAACGTGGGAAGCACAGGCCCAACGGGGCCAACAGGTGCAGGTTCTACTGTGGCAGGGCCAACCGGCCCGACGGGAAGTCAGGGCATTGCAGGTCCAACTGGACCGACTGGTCCTACGGGAACACAGGGCGGCATTGGTCCTACAGGACCTACGGGCATACAGGGGAA
>Ga0208872_1000249_pt1 | contig 46500 bp, 60 predicted proteins | sample CryBogCBH12Aug08_FD_185508 | JGI IMG/M metagenome (GOLD analysis project Ga0208872, IMG submission 185508) | Freshwater microbial communities from Crystal Bog, Wisconsin, USA - CBH12Aug08 (SPAdes) | ecosystem: Environmental > Aquatic > Freshwater > Lake | place: Crystal Bog, Wisconsin, USA...
ACCTCTTGTTGCGGTTGGTGTTGTAGTTGTTGTACCCGAAGCCGCAGGACTGCCCGCCACGCCAACTAATGTTGGTGAAGCTTGTACAGTTGCGGTTGGTGTTGTAGTTGTTGTACCCGAAGCCGCAGGACTGCCCGCCACGCCAACTAATGTTGGTGAAGCTTGTACAGATGTTGAAGGCGGAGTCATATTAGTTATCAGATTGCTAAGATTGCCTGATTGTGTGTTCGCAGTTGTTGTTGCGGTCGATGGTGTAGTTGCCGCTGGCGTAGTTGGTGTAGTAGGCGGAATCAAGTCATGAATACTATCAGGTATGACCACTGCTATTGGAGGTTGGTACATACCTCCTGACATACCGCCACCACCACCGCTGTCACCGCCACCATAAGCATCAGGCGCACCATCGCCCTCTTGAGCTGTTTGTGCTTCCTCTGCTTGCTTTACGAGCATTGCTTTTGCGTTTTCGGTTTGCTGTTGAGCCTGAGCCAACTGAGCTTTATTGTCTTCGTTCTTTTTCCAAAGCCAATATCCGACTCCGAGTACCGCTACTCCGCCTAAGCCATAGTATATTTGTTTCTTAGTAAGTTCCATTTTGTATTATTTATTTAGGAAGAAAAACTTTTTCCAATTTCTGCATATCAGAGCCTACTTGCATAGCAACTGTTTGTATATCATTTTCAGAATATCCTTTTGCTTTGAGGCTATTTTGCAAATCAGCAAGAGCAGAGAATGTTTTTTTAGCATCATCAGGATTACTACTATTTGATGGAAGGTCTGCAACTTTAGACATCATATTAAGCGTTGCTGATAAATAGTCTTTCTGAATGGATGTGTAGTTTTTAGACATATCCATCAATGCGCTTTTGACTTCACTAGCCGACTTATTTACGCCCTTTTTACCTAACATTTTCACGATTGCATTTGAGCCACTATCAATAGCCGAAGCCAAATCACCAGATGAAGCAGGTGAAGCATTGCCCATAGCTTTTGAGCTGTCGGTAGATGGATTGTATTCTTTTTCAAGCAAAATATTACCAATCATTCCTCCAGCAATACTTCCGCCAATTAAAGCTAAAAGACCATATCCTATATAAAAACCAGCTCCTTTATGCTGTTTGTAACCCTTAAAAATTACAAAGCCCAATAATCCGTAAGATGCGATTTTCTTTACTATTGCTGACCTTTTTGCAGGCATTGATGCTTTTGTAAGTGAAGTATCTTTGGTTGCATCATATGTCCTATAATCTACATCTTTTTTTAGGTTATACTTATATTCGCCTGCGGTGAATGCAAGAGTATCACCGAATTGAGTAAATCCATCAGGATTGAATGCTGTATTTGCTTTTGCGAATGGGAAATCTTTTAATGTAACAAATTTAAAATCCATGTCTTTTTATTTTTTAATGATTAAATTTTACCTTCTTTTTTGAGTTTTGCCGATGCCTTTTTGATAGCATCAGTCCATTTCATTTTAGACTTACCGCCATCATAGATTTTCTTTGCTTCTGCTGAGATTAGTGTCAGCTTACTTGTAGCTTTCTTTGCCATTGTTTTTTGTTTAGTGTTTATTATTTACCGCATCCGCAGTCTTCGAGTAGTTTAGTGGGCTCTGCCGCTTTTTTTGCCTGTATAGCCAAAGGAATGGACGCTATAAGCAATCCAGTAAGGCTATATCCAAGAAAACAGCCTACACAGTGCTTCTTTTGATAAATTGCCAATCCTATGCCCGATGCCACACCGACCAATGGCAGTATCTTTGCAAATGTTGACGTATCGCTGAAATTGTAAATTTGCTTATCCATTATATCTCTCCTTTTGATTTTAGCACTGTTTTGTACATGTGTACTAGCTCTCTGATGTATTCATCCCTTTCGTCTTCTATGTCTTCAAGCACTTCATCAATATTGAGACCAAATTCTTCTGAATAAAGTCTCGCTATTTCGTCATCGCTTTTAACCTCCAGCTCTTCTGCATATTCATGGACGGACTTGTACAGCTTGCCGCCCTTCTCATAATGCAAAGCCCACTCATCGAGCGGTGTATTATAGTTTGGTATGCCACCGATGCCTACTGGCGTTGTGTCGCTCGCGGGCAGTCTGAAAGAAGTTATAATTCCACCATCTTCATAGTGACCTACTCCGCCACCCTCGCAAAACACATTTTCCTGTGACCATCTTTTGTATGACATCATACCAAGCTCATTGTACTTGTTGGTTTCCCAAAGCTTGTGCATCTCTTTTTTCGCCCCAATATGAGAATCGAATTTTTTTATAATCTCGTTTGTCTCTGGATTGTAAACGACCCATTTGCCACCTTCACTTAATTTTCCGCCTCTTCTGTATTCCTCATTAAATTTGCTCAACTGTTTTTTGAAATACTTGAGAGAGTTGCTTATTTTTTTAGGGCTATCATTATTTTTTCTGGCTTTGATATACAAATCAAGAGGTCTTGCAATGCTATGATAGTTTACATCCTCCAGACTTCTAAATATCTTTTCGGCATCTGACAAGCTTGTCTTTGCACTTATCTTTCTTGCCTCTTCCAACAAGCCGTCATAGTCAAAGTCCTCCGACCACCTATCCCCGATTTTATACCTCTTAGGCTCGTGGTGCTCTTTGTGCATATGCTTACTTACTACCTCATGAGCTTTGTTGTAACCAACATGGGCTATGTGTTTTGCCCCAACCAAACCAGTGTGTGCTATATGTTTTGCCTTATTGAGCAAATCACCTCCTAAAGAATATTCATCATCCTCACAATACCCTTCCTCTATATTAATATATCCGCCATCTTCATACTTCTCGATAGTGCCATTTTCAAAAATATGTGCTACTTTTTTATTTTGCAAAACTGTCTTACCTATCCTTACAACTTTCACTTCTTTGATTGCAGGATTACCCTCAATCATGTGCATACCTTTTCTTATTGCCCCATCCAATGAAGCATCAGAGATTTCTTCTGAGAGGTGAGGCTGTGCGTATAGCATTCCTCTTGTACCTTCTTCCACATAAGCAACCAGATTAAAGCTCTTACCTACCTTACCCCCCTGCGCATATTCATCAGCCTCAAAGTAACCTTCCTCCATGTCCATATTTCCACCAACTTCTTTTTTCTGCTTATGGAAAGTATCGAGATAGTGATATACAGAATCAATGTCACTGCCTGCAATTGCAAGTTCGTGTTTCATCCATTCGTCAATATGTATTTTGCCTGAGCGAATAGCTATGAGCATTTTAGTGGCATACTTGCCGATGTGGTGAAGCATCATGTGGATTATCTCTCCATCATGCTTTATCATTTCACCTCCATGCGCAAATCTTTTGGGATAAGCAACTTCAAGAGTATGCTTTACATTAGCTACTGTCTGCTCCGCTTTAGCAATCTTGCTTATAACCCAAGCCTCAACATCATCTTTATCATGTATGAGTCCAGTAATCTTATGAGCATACTCTTCGAGCTTCATAACATCGCTTTCAACCATGAGCATTTCTGGCGATAACTTACCGCCATGCAGATATTTGTGTACTTCGTGAATTAATGTAAGCATTACTTCCTGTGTTTTAAGTGGTAAATCAGCAAGCCTGTACCTGCTAATGTGACCGTTATTGCAATTATAGCAATACCAAGATTGACATAATTTTTCCCAAATCTAAGGGTTTCTACTGTATATTGAGCCGAAATATCCTCAACTACCGATTTTCTATATTTATCTAATCGACTAAGCCAACCAGATTGAAATTGCTTATATGGATTAGCTTCTATATTTGCTTTATAGTCACTGTATAACTGCTGATACAATTTATCTGGAGGGAGCTGATTGATTTTGCTAAGTGTATCATTTCCCACAACCCCGTCAACTGCAATAGAGTCGGGGCTTATCAGTTTATTGATACTGCTCTGCAATGTTTTAGCATTACCATTACCGAAATATATGTCAAATAGCAAATTGGCAATGTCTTGACTTTGAATGCTGTCGCCTTTGATGGCATCCCAATAGTTTGACCTATATCTTTGACGAACTAAATCATCGAGGTTAGAATCATTTATGTAAGAGTTGTAAGCAGGCGTTCCGTTTTTCGCTTTATAAGCATCAATGATAGCCCACCCAGCCCAATCGGAATTAAAATTTCGAGCAATACCCTTATACGTCTCACCGCCAACATCGCCAATCTGTCGAGCAGTGTCAGCCGAAAGGTAGCCCCCTTCGTTATCGAGCGTTTTTTGAGATGCTATATCGAAATCTGCCATGAGCTTATGCTTTTCTTTTCTTGTACATGTAAAATCCTATACCGAGCACAATAACGCCTACACCTGCAAAGAATAGGGGCTTACTCATGCCGAGTATTGTATCGGCATGAGTGTCCTCTGTTTTTCTTTCTATTGGTGAAGGCTGATTACCAGCAGTATATCTTACGCCATTTACGTATTGATTTGCAGTCCCTCCGCCTACGGGCTGAGGCTTTATACCTCCAGCGATGCCAGTATTAGCTATGGGCGCAGGGTTACTAGGCAATGTTACTGTTTCAGCCATTATTCAGCATTTTGACTTCTGCGAAACATTACAAACCCAATCACCCCTACTATCAATAACCCTCCTATTGCTATTGGCAGAATAGGCAAGCCTTTTTTGGCAGGAGCAGTAGCTTGCGTCGAGCTACTTGCATCGGGAGATATTACATCTTGCTTTTTTGCGGGCACTACATCTACTTTTGGTTTAGATGTATTGTCAGGCGTAGCATCAGGCGTAGCATCAGGCGTAGGAGGTGGTGGAGCTACATCATTTTTTATCTTGCCTACTTTAGCATTTACAAGTTCATTAGATAAAATATCAAGTCCCTGAGCTTGTATTGGTGTAGCCGTTTTTTTTCTATTTTTTATATCGCTAAAAAACCAATCTTCATGCCACCTATCCCAATCTTTAGCCTTGTGGAGTTTATTCCAATAAGCCCAAACAATATCATCTTGCACCTGAGTAGCATCAAGTATATCTTGTCCATTGAATTTATCGGTTACGGCTTTCTGTGCGTTTACATAGCCATCTTTTACCCATTGAGGGTATATAGATAATACTGTGTCTTTATTTATTACCATGATTATTGTTTTTTATGTTTTATGTAATACCAAATACCCCCACCTATCGCAATACAAGCTATTATGCCTACTCCTGCAAAGAATAGAGGCTTGCTTATACCAAGTATCTTAGACGAAGGTGCTATCACCTCCATGTTTGGCTTAACAGATGTGTCAGGCATATCTGTTGGGGTAGGTTGAGGTAATGAAGCACTATTTGTTGCCGCTTGTGCAATATTTTGCTGTGTCTCGGACTGAGCTATTTTCTGCTGTAACTGCGCAATAGCATCTGGCGTATGTAGTGTAGCCCCTCTTATAGGGTTAATCCTAGTGATTTGAACTTCCATTAGTTGTTAATTTTTCTGTTAATAATATCCTGCGCTTTCTTTATGTGCGCTTTCTCTTGTGGAGTCAATCCTCCTTTACCTTTAGCGTGTACCTTACCTCCTTTAGCAAATAATTCTCCGACCTCAGATGTCTGCCATGTGTCGGGGTTTACGGGATTACCGAAGTTCTTATCTGTCTGAAACTGTCCAAGTGCCTCTGTCGCTTCACCTTTGACATTCTCACTCACTTGCACATACTGAGGTTGTGGAGGTGTCGGTTGTGGAGGTGCTTGAATAGAGTTCTCAGGATGGGTATAAGGATTAGTACCCGCTGGTGGTATTGGTGCTTCTCCTTCTCCCGAAGGTGTTGTAGGCGAAGGATTATTTTCTATTGGCGGTTGCACTACCATTGCTGTCGCTGGCAGTGTATGGTCAACGAATAAATCCTTACACCTCTCATAAATGTCTGTTATTATATTGAACATGTTTTTAATTTAGAACTTTAAAATTTGTACGGTCATAGTCTTTTAGGAAACGCATGATTTTTTTCATACGCTCGATATTCATGTCGCTTGGAGTTCGGTAAAAGACCTTGTAAAAGGCAGTACCTCCTTCCTGTCTTGGGAATCCCATGCCACAATAAATCATTAGGGCGTTCATATCGGCTTCAAACTCGTCCGAGTGTACCTTGTTCACATAGAAGTGGCTAAACTCGTGTAGAAGGATTGCTATTCGCTCAGGCACAGTATAATTTACTATGTACTTCTTAGCTACCTCCATGACACCTGTTTTGTTGTTGACACGCATTGATGTCTTGCGGGGCTTACCATCCTTGCCAACTATCTCATCAATAAAGTGAATAGTGAACTTGCCATCATCGGACTTATATATGCTTCTATCGCTGTCATTGGTCTTTGTAGAAAGATATGTAGCTTCCTCTGCGAACTCTTTTGCGAACTGAACAAAGTTTTTTACCGACTTATTTTTGCTGTCGGCAATATTAGTGTCCAAAGGCAATGGAAGTTTCTTAATTCCTGCTACTTTGAATCCCTGCTCCTGACCCTCTGGGCTTTTAGAGCCTGCATTCCAAATACGAATAAATCCTTCTTTCGGGCAGACTGGAAGACGAATATCAAGAACCCTTGACCCTTTCACTTTTGTTTTAAAGAAAGTGTAATAGGTATAAGGTTTGCTTGTTCCGCACACGGCTATGCCAATAAGCTTTAAGCCATCGGTATCTACTTTAACCTTGAACATGCAAGGTTGCTTTTGAGGATTTTGTAGCTTTATAACCATTACTCTTCTTCTTTACTCAGTGCTCTAATCAAAAGAAATATCCCTGCAATTGTCACCGCAGTAGCAACGCCACCGACAATAAGAAGCTTCTGAGGGGTCATGCCTAAGACTTTTGTTTCACTCACCTTAGACACGTCAATCGGAGTTAGGTCGCCTTTCTGTACGGTAGAACTATCAGCCGTTCCCAAATCATTATAATGATTTTCAGACTCAGCAAACATGTTTTGGTTATACTGTTCTGCAAACTCTTTGAAAGAGCCAGTAAACAAGTTATCCTTCACAGCCTGCTTCCATTTTTTTGATAAACTCTCCGAACTCATGCGCTTTTTATTTAACGGTTAAAATTACTTTCCTGCTGGAGCTGAACTATCGCCACCTCTTGTAGCCATAAAGATACCAACTCCTGCGAGAATAACCACAAAACCTACTCCGACATAGAATACCGTTGGACTCATGCCGAGAATTGTATTGCTTGGGTTTCTCGGTTTGCTACCGCCACCTCCGCCTTGACCTTGACCACCTCCGCCTATTGGTGAGGTTGGTTTATTTCCTCCGCCATGTGCAAGACCTTGTATTTGACCCGCCGCTCCGAGTACAGTATTTATCCCTGTACCTATCGACTGCACGTAAGCAGGATTTGAAAGGAAATTCAAAACCGCTTGACCTGCATTAGTTTTAGGTTTTTGGTCGGTCGTTACCGCTGGAGCTGGAGCATCTGTACTTTCAGAAGTACCATAATGCTCTTTATCATATGCGATTTGCTCAGGGGTATCGCCTGTATTGTCTGCCGCATAAAAATTCATTGTTCTTTTCATTATACTTTATTTTTAAATTATTGAAACTCTTTTTTGTTTTTCATTTGCCCAATCTTATATCCGACATAACCACCAGTAATGCCTCCGATTAAACCAAACCATAAAAGGCTTTGTCTTTTCCATAGTGCGAAAGCGAAACCACTGATTGTGCCTATTACAAGACCCTGCATTGACTTTTTTCCTTGTTCCAACACTTCTCTTGCCATATCCTTATTAACTATCTTAGATACGTCCTCATTCATTTTTTGTGCCGACTCATCCGCTCCATCTGCACTATACACGGTATTTACCTGCTTTAAAAATTTAGCAGGTATCATATATCCGTCCTTTTGTAATACCACATGCACCGCTTCACCTTTGTACTTAGAGTAGCCACTTGGACTTCCAGCAATATATTCACCGACTTTAAAAAGACGTTGTAGCCTTTCTCCATTTGGCTCGGCTTCTTTTTTTGGAGCAGTGAACTCGCTTATTACATAATAGTTAGGCATTGTCTTCTTTGCTTTTATATGTTAAATACAACATGACCCCAGTAAATAAAATAAGAGATGCCGTTATTGCTATTGCTACATTTCTTTTTCCCGATTCAGATACACTCACCGCTCTTTTCTGAGCCTCCAGCTTTGCTTCTTCTGATTTACCCTTACCTTCTAGTGCGGTATTAAGAAAATCTAATTTTGTGCCTTCGTATTTATAGAACTCAGTATGTACTTTTTCTTTGGAAACCTCCAAGTCGCTTTTGCCTTTTATTCCTGCGGCTATTGCCTTACCTATTCCCTGTACAAGAATCCCTACTGCCTTTACAATATAACCCCAGAACTCACTATATTCTTGTTTCTCTCCTACTATAAACTCAATGAGCCTTTGCGTAAAAATTGGGCTAGACTGAATTTTGTCATAAACCAAACTCAGCATTTCACTATCTTCTAAATTTTCGTCAACCTTAATATCGGACAACTCAAAAGCTCTAAGCAAAGCGGGCTTATTGTTTTTAAGCATAGAGCTAACTTCAAAGCACATTGTATCGAATACTTCTTGATGACGCTCATTTTTTATGGCATCGGTCAGTTTATCAATAAAAATTTCCGCCTCACAATTAGCTACCTGCATTTGCGCGATTTTTTTTGTATATAGCCAAAACAATCATTAATGCCAAAATACTACCCCCAACAATAAAAAAGACCTGCTTGTTGCTTTCTGCCTCCTGCTGTTCGACTAAACTTTCAGATGAAGCAAGTATTCCCATTGCCTTTGCTTCCTCGCGGTCGGCAATTATTTTTTTTGCCATTTCCCAAGCCTTTTCTTTCTTCTGAATTTCTGTTAGCTGTCCTTTTGCCTGAGTTGTTCCTTTGCCATAAAGCCCTTTTGAAACAGCTCCGCCCAAAGCAGTAAGCCCCGCATCTACACCCATTGAAAGGAGTTCAGTTCCCTCATCATTAGAATACGACTCCTTTATTTTATACAATAAAGTAACAAGGTTTTCAATGAACTTTTTTTGCTGATTAAGAAGTCCAAAAGAGACCATCTTTGCCAGCTCCTTATCGGTAACATTTGGCTTTACATCACCTCCTGCGTCTTTTATGGTTTTAATAAGAGCCGTTTTATCCTTCGCCATTACCAAGCCAATCTCATGAGTCATATACTCTACGAAATCATCGTAGCTACCCCCTTCCGAGAGAGCTTTGACCTGATTTAGTAGTTCTGTTTGAGATTGATTCATATTATGCCGAAGGTGTGCCCGCCTGAGATTTTTTATAGAACAAATAGCCAGTAAAGCCAATAAGCATCAAACCTCCCGCAACAAGACCTATGGTCAATATTGTTTTTGAGCTTGACCCTGTATTTAAACGTGCCGCTTCGAGACCATATTTAGCTGATTCGCTTTGACCTTTTGCATTTAGCATGGTTGCAACGAGATTAGCCTGCATACCCTTCACATTCAGTTCGGCTTGCTTTGTACCTTCACGGGCAGATTCAATTGCTCCTTTTGCTTGTAGACCTGCGGCAGTCGCCATGCCTACGCCCTGCACTATATTACCAACTCCACTTATAGCTTCTCCAATATCGGAGTTGCTATACTTTTGGTCAACGAGTAATAGTGTCTCTATCAGATTAGTAAGGAAATTCTGATTGTTATTCGCAATGCCAGATGAAATCACTTTAGCCAAAGCATCAGATGAAATATCATCAGGTATTTCTTTACCAGACTTTTTTACCGCACGAATAAGAGCGAGCTTATCCTTTGCCATGACTTTTCCTACTTCTTCCGAAAGTAACTTTAGGATTCGCTCATGATTGCCCGCTTTTATAGCTGACTCAATGTTTTCTTTGAAGTTATGCTTTACGTTCTGCATGTCTTAATTATTTTTTTTAGTTATTGCTACGATTGAAAGTGCCACCACACCTATAAGACCGACCACTGTGCCTCCGATTATGAGGTGCATAGGTGAAAGGTCGCTAGTGCCAGTGCCGTTATTTACTATCACAGGCTTGTTGTCATTACCACTGCCATCAGCCGAGTAAGCATTTTCTTTTTCGAGGCTTGCTATCTTAGCTTCATACTCCTTGCACTTATTGTCGATTTTATCTTCGTAGTAGTTTTTGAATAGTTGCGCATCGGGATGTATTTCGAGCAACTTAGGTATGACGCTTTCTCTTTGAGACTTATAGAGCGTCATGAGTTTTTTGTATAGGTCAAATTGATTTGTAGCTCTCTTGTACCCGTATGATGCAAGAAGAGCCTGAGCCTTTAGCTGAGTAGCATTGTCGGCTTTGGCGATGCGGGTAAAAATACTTTCCGCAACTGTTTCTTTAGGAGGAATATAATCTGAGTTCTCTCTGAACATAGTATTGTTTTTTAATAAAGAAAGGGCAAGGCAGATTGACCGCCCTGCCCTTATCTTTGTTAGGTTTTACTGCGATTAAGACAGTCTTTGACCAGATGGAGCAACAAGCTTAACTGTCTGGTCGAGGTAAGTATCAGGACGGCGAAGTTCTTTCACCACACCTTTACCACCGAGACCACGTTTCAGCGATGCTACGTCAGCCGCATAGAAGTACCAACGGCAAGTTGTTGCAGTCAGCATATTGTAACTCAACTGAGTACCACCATAGATGGTCATGTCAGTTTCAGTTTCAATTGCGTTCTGGTCGAACTGGTTGAGCTTCTTGAAGTTGACTACTGGGAAAGTTGTCTGTTTTCCAGTTGGGTCGTAATCGCTTACGTTTACTGGAGCAGAGAGTTGGAGCTGGTTTGTAGATTCCATACGGATTCTTCCGAATACGATAGGAGCAGATTCAGTACGAGCGAGCAATGCACCGTAACCAGTAGTACCACCACCATAGTAACCTGTGAAATCATAAGTGATGCTTATGTTTGCAGAGTTACCAAAGTTAGTCGCTGTACGGTTCTTTTCAGAGCCGAACAGAACTACTGTCTGTGTAGCAGGGTCAGAGTTGACTACGGTAAAGATGTATGGCATAGAAACCGCGAGTTTAGCTCTTACTGGAGCCGCCGCCGCTTCATGAAATGCGTCATCACCGAAAGCGTCATCACCGAATGCCGCGTCCATATCGAAACCATCTGCATTATCCCAGTCATTGAGCCTTGAAAGCTCGTTGTCGAGAATTGAACGATTGTTGTAGAACATGAGACTTTGTTTTTTTGTTTTTGTGAAATTATGTCTTGCCTTTGTTCGGTTATATTGAACATTGCTAACCTTTCGAGTATTTTTGGAAAGAACACTCAAACTTTTTTCTTTAGCGATAAAAAAGCGATAACGATTTTTTACCTAACCTCCGAGTATGTCGATAACGACATTATTAAGCTTGTGGAGCTTCTGGCAACTTAGTTGCTGGTGCTACTTTGGTAGGCACTTCCAGTACATGATGACTGACATAGTGAGCCAATATAGTGCCACCCGCTACTGCTAGTGTAAGCAGACCTGCTGACAGGAGCATTCCTTTGATTGAACCTTTTTCCATTTTCTGAAATGTTTTTTTAGTGAATTAAATCTGTTTGCAATTTTAGTGAGTATTCTTGACATGATATTTTATTTATCCTCAAATGTGAATTTTCAAATTTTACACATAGTGGCACTGAGCATATTGGTTTATTTTTTTAGTATTAATGAGCAAATACTTACTTTTGCGCCTATATCAAAAAATAAATATGGCATCATACTACAACGTAGACGGGGAAGAAGTGAAAATCGAAACTCCATTTTGGGTGAACATCTTACCGATAGCAACTGCCTCAATCGGAGCATACTATGCTTACAAAAAAGGAAAGTCAAATAAAGCAATAGCCATGTTCGGTCTGATAGCGGGCGCAGTGGGCTTTCTACCGAGATTGATGATGGTAAATAAAGGCATAAAAGACACCAAAGAAATGTATGCTAAAAAGCCTAGTGAAGTAGTGCATAACGAGTCTGCTGAAAATGTCATTTCTTCAAATGATATTTTAGCAGTTATAGAAAAGCTTGCGGAGAAAAATAAAAACCTAGATAACTTTCTGCCAAAGAAAGATTATTTTCATGGAGTCATTGACAAGTTCAATCAAAGAGAAAAGGATGCCGCTTTTGAGATTGTTACTTTGGTTGACTCATTGCCCGACAATCCTAAAAGCGAGGACATCGCTGATATGATGGAGCGCATGGATGGCTTAAAAGATAAGTACGGCAAGGATTTTCTGAACGAGCTAAACTCAAAGCTCAACGAAATAAGTGGAGAGATTAACGCTAAAAAAGAAAGCGAAGAAAAAAGTAAAAGTGTTGCCGCATAATGTTAAGTTGGTTAGCTAAAATAGTACCCTCAGCCTCTTATCTGGATGATACATTCAGAAGAGTTAGTGATTTCGGAGCATCGAATCCGTATTTGGTAAATGTGCAGACAAAGCCCGAATACGGTTTCAAAAAACCCATACAGCTCTTTGGGGCGGATGTAAATAGGTTTTTAAGCAATCAAGGAAACTCGACTGATGTTACTACCACCTACGGTTACAACACATTCACTGAAAATGCTTTTCTGGCAAACACTCAGCAAGCTCCCTTTCAAATCGGCATAATCCGTATCGAGACTGCAAACCCTCAGCAATTTTTATCAGATAATTCAGTATTGAATTTTACTCTCAATACACCTACTGGTGTGGGTGATACTCTTGCAGTACCAATGTATCGCAGATTGAATCAGTATCAGCAAAATGCGGTTGAGATGGATGTTTCCGACTTGAATATAGTCATCAATGGAGATATGCTTTTAGAGTTCAACGTATATGAGCCAAATCAAACATTGATATTCTATTTCTATCCTACTGCGAGAGCATCATACAAGCTTTTATATCAGAACGGCAAGATGGCTCAGAAGTATGTACTGCCTAATCCATCATTACCACTATCTTCGGATATAAAGCCTAACATCGTGCCATACGATGTGCATATGTAGTCTTACTAAACCGTACAGTATTCCCTGAATAGCTTTTCGACCACGACTTGCAGTGCTTGCTCAGGCGTGTATTTCTTTTTGTTCGTAGCAAAGTCAATTCTGTTTGCCTCCTTCTTAACCAAGTATTGATTCTCTTCGAGGAAATCCATTACTGCCTTTCTAAACATCTGTCGGCTATATGCGCCACGTATCTTTTTGTCCTCCTTATCCACCCAAACAAAGAATCGGATATTGCCAGCCTCATATTGGAAGTTGACCATGAGTTGTGCTATCTTAAAAATCTCATAGTCTTCTTTGAGTTTTTCTTTCGATTGGTCTACGCTATCGAGCTGGGAGTGGAATCTTATGACCTGTGCGTTTTGCCACATTTTAGGCAATATACGCCCAATTGACTGCATTTGAATGATTATATCGCAATCTCTGTGAGCGTTGTTTGTAAAGAACGCTGAGACCTTTTTTGGCAATGAATCACCGAACACAGTATTCAAGTCCTCAATGAACAGGCAACCACCGCGAAATTCCTGCATCATTTTTACGATGAGGTCATCTTGGTCTTCTGGTGCGAGCGGTTTGCCGAAGCTATCTATCGGCACTATGCGTCTTATCTCTACTACCTTTTGCTTGTTGAATTTCAGTATGTCGTTGTGCCCTAGCACTGGTACATTGACCACTATCTTTTTGCCCCTTGCATAAAGCTCATAAGCTCCGTACTCATTATTAGGGTCGAAGATAATAACCTTGCGCCCGTGTGCTCCCCTTATGTACTCTTCATACAAAAGCCTGAGCGTCTCGTTTGACTTACCGATACGCTTACGACCTGTTACAACTATTAGCTTTGTCTCTCTCATTACTCACCTTTTTGAAACTCATCAATCACTACGATACTTGAGCTTGTAGTTTCTGGATTGCCATTATAGAAAGGCACTTCTCTCACCTCTTCTCCTTTGGCGTTGTTATTAGGCATCTCAAACTTCTCTACGAAGTCATCCACCTTTTGTTCTTGTGCTGGAGGAGGTGCGGTCGGCTTAGGCTCTCTCTTTATGGTAGTAGGCTCAGATGGCTCTACCCTTGCCCCCGCATTGGCTTCTCTGAATATTCTTTCTTTGACCAGCTCCTCTCTAACTTTCTTTTGCTCATTGTGCAAGTTCATTACATTCACATTAAAGTCCTTAATTACCTTTTTAAGTGAATATACGGCAAAGGCTCTTTGACCTGCATCGCGCACGAAGTGCTGAATGATGAACTGCATATCGCTGAGTCCCCATCCACGCTTTGTGAACTCACGTATCATTGCCTCTCTGACCTGTTTGAATGATTCAGTGGTCAAATCCACATCGAGTGCCGATTTAGCCTGTGAGTTGAATGTTTGATATACCTCTCTGAGTGTCGCGGTATCACCTTTGGCGTTTATACCGAGTTCAATGTCGAGAGATATTTTATCCTGCATTACCCACTCAACGATTTTCTCATCTGATACTTTCAGATACTCATAAGCAAAACCCCATACTTGCTTATAGCCTGCGAGCACTGCATCTACCATGAGAGTAGAAGCCGCCTTTACATCTTTGTCGGGCAAGCCATTTAGGTCTGGATTAAATTTTTGTGGCTCAGGTGCTTTATTTTGTCCTCCGCCCCCAGCCCCCGCTGTGCTTGCTTCACTAATCGGAGGTGGTGGTGGAGGTGGAAGGTTATGGATATTTGGCTCTGGTACTCTTTCGATAGGTGGCTCATTGTCGTTTGTTACGCCAACATTCTTTGCATAGTCACGTTGCTTAACCTCACCGAATATAGGATTGAAAGCCTCACCGACTTCATGTGTAGGGGCTTCCTCAGTTATTATCTGAGCCTCTTCAAACTGTGGTTTATTTTCCCCGAATAAACTTTCGTTCATAGCGTTTGAGCTATCTTTGTCTTTGTTATTTTCCATTTTAGTTTCTGTTATGTTGTCACCATCGAATACGGACGGTGCATTTTTTGGTGGTCTTCCTTTCCCTGCCATAATGCTATTATATAATTACATTTTTTTCCTTGAGATTTTTTAGTACCCTATCATACAGAACTGTTTGCTTGACATCAATTTTGTTTTTAGGGTCGAGATTCCTGATAGAGTTTATCCGCTTAGACACGTTGGATTCATGTATGCCGAATATTGCCTTTATCTTTTTAAGAGTAAAATCAAATTCGTCTTTGAGTATAGCGCATACAAAGTTTACACCCATGTGTTTTTGCTCATCTCTTGAGTGTGCAAGCTTATCTAGGATATAGACGGTATCTACATCCAATACGGTGCAAACTTCGGCTATAACCGACTCTACAATCTTTTCTTCGTCCCTATCAAGATGTTTCTTATCTAGGTCGTAAATAACCTTTATTAGCTTAGTGATGCCTAATTTATTCTTTAGGCTATACATTAAATCAAAAAGGTCTTCTTGGCGTTGTGCTGACTTTTTGTGTGTGCTCATTGATTAGTTAAAAAGATAGTCAAAAATGCCTTTGCTTCGCTTTGCAGGGGCGTTTTGAACGTCTTTGTTCACTTCATCTGGTGTGGGTGTGGGTAGTTCTACTGGCTCTTCGGGTAAATCCTTTTCACAGAAGTCGGCTATTTCATGACCTATCTTTGCAGATTGATGTTCGATAGACTGTTTTTCTGCGGGAGTAGGGTTTGCCTCATACTCCTTCACGCGAAGGCTCAGTGCAAGTAGCTTTGCATTGATTGCATCAGGGAGGTTGTTTTGAGAAACTTCGTAGTCCTCCATGATTTCCTTATGACCTAAATACAAATCATTTCCGTTTGACATGATGCTTGATTTTTATTGAAAAAATAGTCGAGAGCAAGTGAGTTAATCCTGCTCTCGACTTAATGAAATTACTTACGCTTATGTGCCCGTTTGCTCATTTTAGTACCTGCAAAAGATGCAGTTTTTTCACCCACTTTTGGGTGTACGTGCTTGCCTTCTTTTTTTGCACCATACTTACCGAGAGCTACTGCCGCCTGATGTACGTTTTTTATTAGAGTATGTGTCATGACTTTACTTTTTTAGTTTATCGAAAGTACGAATTTAGAAATTTTTATTTGTACTTTTCAATAATGTCGTCAATTTCTTTCAGAGCCTTTTTCATCGTAGCTATATCCTGAGCTGGGATGATTTTACTGAGCGAAGAGAAAGCTTCGTTCATTTTTGAGCGAAACTGCTTCAATACAGATATAACCAGCTTTGGATTTTCCTCCGCTTTATCGGTGATAGACTTTTCGATGTCGGTTACAACGCCCTCAATCTTGACTGCGGCATGAACGGCAGGCTTCTTGGTCTTGTACTTCTTGGCAGACTTTTTAGATTGTACTTTGCGGGCTTTCAATGCGAGGATAGCCTCTTTACAATCATTGATGTCGTACTCTTTACCTGCGACCGTGATTATCGCTTCTTTCTTATGCTTTGCCTCAGCCTCTTCGATTTCGCGCTTTTGTTGAGCTTTCTCAAACTTCTCTTCTTCGCTCTCTTCCTTGTGGGCTTTAGCTGGCTTATGAGCTTTGTGCTCTTTATGAGGCTTTGGGGCTTTATGAGCCTTTGCTGGCTTTGGGGCTTCTGCCTTTGCCTCTGCCTCTTTCAGTTCTTTTTCAAGGTCTTCAAGGACTCCCTCAAAGTCTTTCTTTTCTTCGGGATTAGATGCCTCCGACACGGCAATTTTTATATCTGCGATGTCCTCTTTTATCTCTTTAATGCTTCTCATTTTATTGTATTTGTTTATTTATGTGATTGTTGTTCTCTGTAAACTTTTGCCGCTACCTTTCTGCCTACTTCTTCGGCACTTTCATGTGAGTATCTTTTTTCGTGATAAACTTTTTGATACTTTGCTGGTACTTTATGACCTTCATACTCATGGGCTACATGATGAGCCAGCTTCTCGAATCCTCCGCCCTTAGCCATATGCTCTGGGCTTTCCATCTCACCGCCATCTTCAAACTTATGACCACCATGTGCATTTAGCCACTTGCGAGCTTCTTCGCGCAACTCAGGTATATATATACCTCTATCTGTCCTACTATTAAAGACTTTTGAGTGGTCTTTTTGTATTCTATCCGTAATATGTTCAAGTTCTTTTAATAGCTCAAGGGTATGTGCTGGCAATTTATTTTTTTCTGCTTCCAGCACATTCTTAATGTCAAGGTGCGTATTTCTCCATCCTTGTATCATTGAAGGGGTCACAATATCATTATCTCCTAGCATTCTGAATATCTCCAACATATGATGAGCCTTCTGAATAGCCTTTATAACGGACTGATGAGCATGTCCTTCGATATGAATTTGATGCTTGAATCCATGCAAAGATGCAAAGTCAATAACACCTTTTGCCGATACATTAGGCTCTTCTTCATCTATGTAATAAAAGTCGCCATTATTATGTTTTATATCAAAACCTTTATGTTTAAGATATTCAATTGCATGTTTTATTAGCCCCCCGTTTGTCATTTGCTCTGGGTCTCCGACTGAATAGTCAACGGTAGCGATTGTCTCGCCTGTATTTGATGTAGGGTCTCCTGCTTTGTAAGAAAGAGTTACTGTACCGCCTTTTTCTTTTTTACTTTCCAAGCTTTTTAGCTTTAGCTTGTAGCCTTTTATCTTACGTTCAATACTTGCTTTCTCATCGGCTGATGCAGTTCTCAGTTTGAGTGTATAGCCCTTTATCTTACGCTCAACGCTCTTTATTTCCTCTTCGACAGTCTTAGCAGGGGCTTCTTCAACAATAGGGGCTTCTTTTACAAGTGCCGCAGGGTAGTTCTGCTCTATGAACTCTTTTATTTCGATGAAATATTCATCATCGGTTGACATTGAAAGGCTATCTGGGTCGGAAATAATATGCGTTCTGATATAGTCGGCAACATTAGATGGCAAAACAGAGAGGTTTATATCCTCGAAGTATTGCTTTATGGTAGTATGGCTATTGTGTTCCATCGTATTTATATAATTTACAAATTTAGTAAAAATGATTTTAATTGTTCGCAATAATTTGTATGGCAGGCTATTTCGCCTCCTTCCTCCATTTGCTCTTTGGATTTTATCAATAAATCGTAAAGCTTGACCAGCTTTTCAGCGAATTTATCTTTTTTAGGTGACTCACCCAAGCTAACCTCTTCTAGCACCTCTCCCGTTTTATCGTCAACGGTGATACCATCTAAAGTATCTTCATCCTTTTCGTCTAAGGCAACGTACTCGTCCGTTCTTTCGGTTGTCCAAGCTTTGAAGTCTCCGATGCTATATGCGACCTTTATGGTCGCCATTAGTGCATCGTAAAGGGCAAATAGAATTTCGCGCTCTTCACCCTGCGGGTACACACCACGCTCATCATCAAAGTATGCACCGCTCACAAGGTAGTTATTGGCTCTGCCCGCTTTTTCAAGTTTGTCATAGATGTAGGTCTCGAATGCCCTTGCCAATAGCTCCCACTCTCTTACCCAATAGTCAGACCCCATGTTTCTGCTTTTGGCTAAATATGCCGTCTGCTGAGTCATGAACTCAAATTCATATTCTGGATAACCAAAGCGACTAACTATCTCTCCGAGCAATACAATGTCTTTTTTGCTGAGATTTTCGATGTACTTGAATCTTGTATGGCTATCTCTATAAAGTCGGATATAGGTCTCTATATCGGTCGGAGTTACTTGTAAGCCAGTGTTTCTATCTCGCATTGAGTCGGGCAGGGAATACCCCTGTGAACTCGCAGGTATTACCTTTTTAATTCTTACAAGCTCAGTAGACTGAGGCTTATTAGGAAGTTCTCTTCTTTCTATGTAGTTGAAAATATCCCTTAGTCTATTAGCTACTTGATTATCGTGAACTTTATATATTTTTCGATGATACGATTCTGTTGGAGCACTTGCAAAATCCTCAAAAGTGTATTCGGCTCTATGAATTTTCGGGATGATATTGTCTATGTAGTGCATATACTCATGCGCTACCGCTCCCCCGCCTCTCGTTTTAGTGATATTTATGACCTTGCGAAGACCATAATATGTCGCTGAGGCTTTACCACTGCCCCTGCTTGCAAATGCGATAGATAAGCCTCCAAATTGATTTAGCTGGACAATATCGTAGTTGAGTATGTCGGCTAGGTCAGCCATAGCCCCTAAGAAGTGGCGTACATGCTCTTTAGACTCGCTATCTTTAAGTGATTGACCAAACTCAACCTCTTTAAATCCAAACTTAGTTTTTATTGAGTCAACGGTAACATCCTCATCGAGTATTTTGATACCACCTGTGCGCTTAATGTATGACAGCGGAGGATAGGTATTTATTTTTAACTCTGATTTCTTTTTAGCCAATGGAGACTTCTTTCCAAAAGCCCATTCCCAATTTGCCTCGCGCTCCCTATACTTATGTTCATACTGCTTTATAATTCTCTCCTTCTCCCCAATAGTTTTTTTTGCAAAATAAATAAAGCCATCCTTGAACCACTGTTTCATTTGTGGCGTTTTGCAATCTTTGTATGGAGTGTGCTTTGAAACATAAACCCCGCCGAACGAACCTCTATAATTACTTTGAGATGCGTTTTCCTGCATGAAAACATCTAGGTCAGACATGAAGTCAATTTTAGACAACATTTCAAGTTGCAATTTCTTTTCTTCTATTGTTGCCCTGCTGGACTTTGTGTAGTTTTCGATAAGAGACTTCGACTCCTCTTCGGACAAAGCTTCCAAATCCTCAGACTTTTCATATATCTCTGGGGCAGAAGATTTTTCATCTTTAGTGATAAAATTTTGGAATCGAGCACCAAAGACTTCTTTGTATAACCACGAAGAAAGTGCATATACTGAATCGGTGTATAAGTTATAACCACCGCTTACCTGCTTTATGAAATCTACTACTGGATTAACTTTCTGCTTTCTAAGGTCGTAAAACTCTTGGCGGTAATATTGCAACGCATCGAGAAGACCTTTTGCTGTTTGCTTTTCTTCTTCGGTCGCTTTATTTTCCCATCCGTAACCACCATACTTGTCACTCATTGACTTTCTAAAATTATCATTTCCCGCATCAATCTCAGTACTTTTGACCTGATTTTCATCTATCTTTTTTTGCAATTCATCATTGCGCTGTTCGATTTGTGCAATTTTTTCTGGGTCGATAGCTTTCATGTACTCCTTGACCGCATTTTGCATCATATCCTCTCGGAATGCGCGAAAATTACTTAGTGTGTAAACACCTTGCAGTTTCTTGTACATGTAATCTATCATACCGACATATACCTGCCTTTTGATTTTGTCATTTGCAGGTTTGGAGGCAATGGAAGCTCTTAGTTCTTTTTTTAGAAATGCTGTCCCGCTCGATACTCCCTCAGACCTTTCCTTTTCAAAGTTAAACTCTGGGAATACCTTGTCTTTTTTTATCAGCTCGATTGCTAACGCTTCGTCATTTTCGATAGCCGCCAAGTCAGATAGCTTTATCATCTTGTAAGCTATCTTTTCTTTTTTACTGCCACCAACCCTCCCTTCGGAGTCTTTGAACTCTTTTTTCTCCTGAGCCTTTCTAAGCCTACTTTCGACCAAAGATGCTATGTCGGCATTAGGATTCTCAATTAAGGACTCAGGAACGCCCCCAATGTCTTCCTTGCTCATTCCTCTGCCCACTCGGATAGTGTACAAATACTCAGGCATGACCGCTTCATCGTAGTCGGGTATCTTTTTTTGGTCAGAAACGGAAATGATATATCCCGTTTCGTTTTTTTCAAACCGACCGCCAATTGGCAGAGGATAGCCCTTTCTGGTGGGGCTATTCTCCGTAAATTGAACTAGAATACCGACTCTGTATAATGGCTTATCTGATTGCGACATTACTATCTTTTTTCGTACATTTTAGGGAACTTCTTTCTCAGCTCTTTTTCATTCTCATTGTAGTAGCCATTTTCAAAAGCCTTCATTAACTCCTGAGAATCTTTGTTGCCTACGTTTTTACTCGGTAGCTTATCGAGCAAATCCATGAAGCCCTTATTTTGAGCTGGTGCTCTTGATGCGCCCACCTTGCAGGCTTCAACACCGTACTTGTACGCCTCATTCTTTATCTCGGTGAGCCACTCAGGGTCTTTATGCTTGCCTATGCCTCCACCGCGAGCCATCTCTATTTCTTGGTGATAGAAAAGGCGCATTACGTTCATGAGTTTCTTTTGGAATGCAAGTTTGCGCTGGTCTTTCTCGATTTCTCTTATGGCTTGCTCTTTATGTCTTTGCTCTTCGAGTTCGCGCTCTCTCTCGGCTTGTTCTTCGGCAAGTTTACGCTCTGCTTCCTCTTTGGCTCTGCGAGCTTCTTCCTCTCTGTCTACCTGAGTGAGTTTTTCGATAAATACCTCTGGCTCAGGTTTTTTAACCTCATCCAGATAATCTTCAACCTTGATAGAGTCTTTGATTCTGTCATACTGATTCTGAACTAGGTCGATAGAACAACCAAACTTATCTTGCAGATATTGTACAAGATTTTCAATTTTATGCTCATCTACAAATGCTGTCATTTGACTTCCTGATTTTTCAAAAACTCCGCTATTTGTAAGTTTTTGAATTATTGGGTCGAGATAGAATTTACCGCCGAGCATTTTACTTACAGAAACGGATATTCTAAAGGTTGACAAATTATATCTTTGGAAAGAAAAGTCGTCCTTAGTTGTTAGAACTCCGTTTGTCATTGACTTAATTATCGGCAATGCGTATATGATAGGCACAGTAATTCTGAGTGCCTCTTTACCACGTTTGGCGTTTGGCGAAAATCCATCAGGCATTAATATCCCTTTCTTTATTCCTCCCGTTGAAGTGGTATAGCTTATGAGACTACCACTAAGTTCTGGATTTCCGTATGCCTGCAATATGTTTCCCGTAACCACGTATCTTGTCACTTTTTCTGCCGAGCTTTCTGCAACTATTTCATCCCAATTTTGAATAGTTCTCGAAGCAGTGTCTCCGTATATTTCTAAGTATGTGATAGACTTTATGTGCGCTATTATGTCCATCTTGGACATAGGCACAGCAACGTACTTGTTACTGTTTGCTATTGCGAACCTGAGTTTTATTGAAGATGGCGCATACGGGTTTTTACTGTTTTCATTTATTTGAAAACCTAAGAACACCGCTTTGTAAAATGTTGCGTCAACGGTATATGTAATACTCGGATAGCCCACCACGCGACCGACTGTAAAGAAGTCTAGGTTTTTCTTTACAATCTCATACCTGTTGCCATATCGCTTATCTAAGGTTGCTAATGCCTCAGACTTGGCATCTTCCAAATCTCTTCGCCTTTCTTTTACATATTCATCTATATCATTTGACCTTCTAGCCTGTTTTTCATTTCTGATATTCTCAATCAAATTATCATAATGAGATACCACCTCTAACTTTTCTAAAGCAAGGGTATTTCTCATGTAGATTTTGTACTTTTCAATGATTGATGCCTGCAAAGATGCAGGAGATGTAAATTCACCTAAACTCTGCTTGAGCAATGATTCCAACTCAAATTTTGAAAACGGTTTCCTGAGATTTTCAACCTCCACCTTTTCAAGAATTGAGTGCCTTCCGAATACGCTTTCTCCGCCTTTGCCGACAATTACAACATCTTTAGACTTGGTTTCAGCTCTTAGGTCTACATCCTGCACTTCGAGGTCGTATTGGTCGGTTTCAATAAGAAACTCAACCGTTGAAATGTACCTATTGATTATCTCATCATAGAACGCCTCTTGCTCTTTACAAGATAGGATAGCAACACGCCCAGACACTTTTTGTGCCGCTTCAAAATAGCTTGCCTTTTCAGTGTCTTCAATCTCTTTTATTTTTAATGGGTCGCCAATTTTTTCATTGAACTCTTCGTTTTCCAACAAATATTCAAAGACAATTTTGTCACCTATCTTATTCAAGAAATCGACATCGCTAGGATTGAGAAGAATCTTAGACTGCTTTTGATTTGATGTTGTATTTGCATCCAAAGACTTAAGCTTTCTTTGAAGCATCATCATTAGTCGCTTCTCGGCTGGTATGGCACTTACAACATAGTCGTATATTGGCTTTAATACTTGACCAGTTCTATTTATTCGACCTCTTTTCTGCACCTCAGTATTGATATTGAGTTCTGCTTGCAGAATAATCATTACCCTCTGCTTAACCTGCTCTTTGGAAACTTTCTTTGTCGGTATGGCATGAGCTGATGCACCCGTACTACCTGACGTGTTTATCAATAAGCAATCAATTTCATTATCATTGAACTGCCTAAAGGCATCATTGGTGCTTATTTTAAGCTTGTTCTTTACTTGTGCTCTATTGTTTCCGAGCATTTTCAATTGCTTATTTCTACCAGTTACCTCCAATACGGTATATCCAGCATTTTGAATTTTATCAATTAAAACATCTATCGGGCTACTGCTTATTCCGATGTAGCCTCTCTGTATTCTGCTGAGTATGCTTTCGTATGCTCCGATAAAAACTTCATCTTGCTCGTAGACATCAATCATCTCATACTCTTTATCACCATTAGGTAACTTCTTAGTATATCTGAGAACACTATTTAATCTGCGCTCCAAGACCTTCGAGAAGTCAGAGTTGATAATGTCACCTGTTTGTATTTTATTGCCTTCATCATTGGTTAATGTCTCAAGGAAGCTTTCCATTGTAGAGGCAAAGCCAATGATAGGTTTTTTACCCTCTTTGATTCTGCGAATAGCTACTTCGGCTACTGCCTCAGCCTTAATAGAAAATAAGAGCTGATTTATGATATTGAAAATACCGCTAAAAACGGGAGGATTGTCAACACCTGCTTTTACAGTACCCTTCCTTTTTTCTACTGACGCATATTCTTTAGCGGCTAATTTATCCATCTTGCCGATAATGGGATTCACATAGTCCTCTTGAAATTCCATTATAGCTCTAATGATGGAAGTTGCCTCATCCATTATAGCTCTATGCCTCTGCTCCAAGTTAAAATTAGGCAAGCCTATTTTTTCTTGTGAGGCATCCAAATACTTATAATTTACCTCGATACCCTCAAATGAGCGTTCTCTCCTTATCATCTGACCTTCGGCTACGAGATTTGAAGATACGATTTCCTGTAATGCTACTCCGCCTGATGTTATCGCTCTTATTAAACTTTCATTGTCAAGGTTTGCTTCGCTAAGAACCGTCTTACTTGCGTAAATAGGCATATTGTCTGGTCTCTTAGCAAATGTTGCCGATAAGAATGTAACACCTTTGGTTTCCCTCAGCACTTCTTGCAGGAATATGCCTATGTTGGATTCGCCACTAGCATTATGGCTTTCATCCATTATTACAATATTGCCTGATGCAACTTTATGAAGAAAAGCCGCCTTTACCGAGCCTACACGATTAAACTGAGAATAGGTGGTTATAATTAAATTGCAATCATTAGGGATTGTGCCTGTTGCAATGTAATTTTTAAGCGTTGAGCCCGTAAGACCTTTATAAAGAATATTACCTTGCTCATCCTTTATTGCCTTATTTCTTCCTGCCCCATTTACAATAAAAGGAACAACACGCTTTTTACCGACTATTTCAGAATCATATTTTTTATTCCTTTTGTAAACAGGGACTTTTACTATCTCAAACATATCCTCTTCCTCATCGGTATCACTGTCCTCATCGGTATCACTCTCATCTTCTACTTGTGCTATTCTTTTTTCCACCTCTCGATAGCTTTCGAGATATTCGAATGGTATAGCATCGTCACTACCGATAGCAATTATGTCTCGGTAAATATCCGAAAATAGATTAGGTTTTTCGGTGATAAATATCGGTTTTAGCCCTCTATTTATGGCATAACGTATCATGCCCGCCGCAGTATTGTGAGTTACGATAAAATCATCGGTCACGTATAAACTACTTGGGTGGTCAACCTTTATACATTGACATTCGGCAGTCCCAACGTGCTCAATAGATTTTATAATTCTTTGTGGGAAGTACTTTGTATAATCCCTAACTCTTTTTGCCTTCCTTGTTAGCCTAAATGGATTTGAACCATTTGGCATTTTTATATAAACAATATGGCAATCTTGTGTCTTTGTCTTTTTTATTCCTCTTGTTGTGGTGCCGCCTAATGACCTCACAATAAATTCTACATCACTAGCCAATCTTGAAGAAACTGTATAATACATACAGCTTCCCATCGGGTTTATGTATCCATCCGTGTCCATTAAACCTTGAAGAATAGCCAATCTTACATCGCACGAATTTAACTTATACTCCTCTGGTATAAATTTGCTATTTGCCACCTTTTCGGTAAGCCCAAGTTTTTTTAAAGACTGTACTAGATTATTTTTATATCCAGTTCTTCCTTTTGTAAGTTGATAATGTTGATGCCTTCTTTTTCTCGCCTCAAGCCCCTCTTTTAACAACGAATTTACAGACTCCAATATTTCTTCATCATTACATGTCAGCTCTACTCCATGCTTTCTAAGACAAGCATCTCCGAGTAATACACCAAGCAGATAGGGGTCTATCTCAACCTCTTTATACATAAATTGAATTGGCTCAACTAAAGGTATTGAGAATTGTTGCTTTATTCTGTTAGGCTTCATCAATTCTTTAGTCTCAAAAACCTTATACTTAGAATAAATGGATTCTGGATTTTGCTTACTATTGAATTTTTGTTGCTTATTTCTCGCTGTCCATAAATGGTCTGCCGAACATTTTGTTTTAGAGCCATCCGAAAAGGTAACTTCATATACATCTATTATTCCTTGCGGATAAATACCTATTATTTTTGTTGGACTGCCATCCACTGATATGACTTTATCTCCAACCTTCAAACTGCCCATAGTTACAAATCCACTTGGCGTAAGCACTTTAGAATCAATTGGTTGCGACCTACCTTTGCCGATTCCAGTTTGGTCGCCAATAATACAGCCTTGCCCCCTTTCTTCTATGTTGTAAATAGCAGTTGCAATAGCATCTACCTGTTCTGCGCTAAAGGCATCGCAAAGGCACTTTAAGCCTTCGGCTCTTTGGTCAATTGAGCAATTACCTATCACATATCCGAGCTTTTCAGCAACATACTCATCCACTCCATTTACACGCCTATCAATGTTCTCGATAGCTTTGTGCATGTCATATCGCATAGATGCGGGAACAATCGTATCTACCGTTGCGCAAGACTCTGATTGAGGCATGTACGACAAGTCCTGCAAAATTGGGTTTTGAAGTTCTATTGTTTCAAGCGGAGCTTTGTTCTCTTCTGTTTGGATTATATTCTCTACAATCTCTGTTTCGGTATGAGTTTCGGTAGCGGGCTCAGTTGCCACTACATTGCTTTGCTCTGGAGTGGGCATAACAACCTCTCCGTTTCTTTCTGCCATGACCTCGCTGAATTTTTTAGGCTCGAAGTAGAAATCCAACTCCACCTGCAATTCTAAAAGCGCAGTTATGTCAACATAGCCCCACTCAGCCATTTCTTCATCGCCATTGAGTATTACATAGCCGTAAGCCTGTAATTGCTCAGGCTCGCTGTCCTTTTCTACTATATACCAATCAGACCCGCCTTTGAAATAATGCAGGTACACTATCTTATCTTGGCTTTTCACATTCTCCTGACCATAAACAACAGGCATATTCTCAATGATTTGAGTTAGCCTTTCTCCAACCTCCCTATGTTCACCAATAAAGTTTCTGGTAGCTCTTAGTTGTGAAGTTGACACGAAGTCGCTCAGTAATGCTATATTTATATCTGACATTTTTTCAAGTATTTTTACAAAGTTAATTAGTTTTTATTAAATAGGTAGTTTCAAAGAAGCGTTTGCACTCTTTCCCACAAATCCTCGAACTTTGAAACCGTATGACCACTATTGTTTTCATTTACCGATAGCCCCCTATCCAAAAGCGGAGGGAATGCGGGCGTTGTTCGTCTGCCGTTAATGAGAATGATACGAGTGTCGTATGAAGTACCCTGACGCGAGTACATTGCATGACCGTCTATATTTATAACGTCCTCTACATTGTAAAGCCTATTGAGCAATACAAAGAACTCCCTGTTTTTACCCGCCTGTATTCTACCTAAGTTATCCCATTTAGTGTGACCGCCAATGATAATAGCCGCTTTGCCATTGTCTTTTATGGTTTCGAGAGCATTAAGAGCCATCTGGTGCTCCAAAGAAGATACTTTGAATCCCTGATATTCGATAGTATCTATTGCACCGAAGGGAGGGTTGGTAATCATGCCGTCAAACTTCTTATCGAATCCAGAAAAGTGAAGTGTGCCGTCCTGACTGAGCACTTCCTTGTAATTTTGAAAGCGAAGGTCTTTGAGCCTTTGCTCATCAATTTCATTTACTATGAAGTCTTTAGGGTTTCCTGCTATTGTAAGCATACCGTTTCCCGCACTTGGCTCGAAGTATAAACCCTCTCCCTTACCCACACCACAATACAAGTCCATAATATAGCCGATGTAGCAAGGAGTTGAGTATTGTTGCTTTTCAACTGACTCGCTAGTTCTATGAGAAAGATTAGGCTGATTTTTGTATAGTGATACCAGCTCATCGTACTTTTCTTTATCACTTAATTTCGACAATGCAATATCCCTGCCCTTTATACAAATAGCAAGTTCGGTAAGTTCTTTGACCCTGTTTTTTTCTTTTATATCATGCTTTATCCCTATTTTCTCTGCGCTTATCTTATTGTGCGAGACTTTAGACTCCAAATCAGAATACATCTCAGCTACGAACGCCACCTCATTTGGGTATAGAGCCGACTCGTTGTATTGTACGGCTTTAGTTTCGGGTGCATCAGCTAGTTTATCTGATATATTTTTCTGCATATGCAACATGAACAAGAGTTCCTTTAGTTTTTCTCCCATGCTTTTTTCTATACCGCCTCCTTCTTTTAGCTTCTTCTCAGGATTATTACCCCATATAAGCAAGGAGAGGTGCTTTCTGGTCTTTTTTCCGCCCTCATCGTACAATTCACCTTTACCACCGCTCATACGGCTTATAAAGGAAATTTGACGCTTTGCCCACTTCCACATGTTTGGTGTCCATTCCTGAGATGGGGTTGACTTCATTTTCAATATCCATCTTGCCGACTCTCTGCCATAGTGTATTCCGAGATTGTGAGCCTTTTTAGCAGTTAATCCCGCCTCTTGACCTTCCTCGCTTTTATAGAAATGCTCCAGCTCTGCACGACTCATATTCACTAGCTGTTTCCACTTCCTGTATATGGCTTTATGCTCATCTTCAATACTGCCTCCGCTGGAATAGGTCGCAAGGTGATTGGTGTTTTCGACAAGATACTCTTCGAGCAAAGGAATGAGATTGAAGTCGGACATTTCTTTTATATCATCTACCCAAGCATAGTCGTTGTTCTCGGAGTCAATTTTAACTTCAATAGGGTCTGTAAGCCTTACAAAGAAGTAATGAAAATCATAATCATCAAACTCTTTGCTTTCGATGTATTCAATGTCCATTGCACCTTCATAGCCTATCTCTTCGGATATTTCCCTCGCCACTGTCTGCTCTAAGGTCTCCCCTTCGTCTACACCGCCACTGAGCACATGCCACATAAGGTCTGTATCTTCACCGAGTACAGCTCTTTGAAGTATGAGGTAGCCATGCGCAGGGTGATAGATTATACAGCCAACGGTATTGTGTTTTTCGCGGTCGATGTTTCCGCCCGCTTCATACCTAATATTGGGATTGGTCGGGTCAAATGTTGTGTTAGTACCGTCTGCGAGCTTTATTTGTTCGGAAGTAAAAGCGTTAAACTCTGTTACCATGTACTTACCCTTTGCTATTACTCCATCAAAACCTTCGGCTGTTGCTTTGTCAGTATATTCACTCGCTTTTTCTATATTAAAACCAACATTTTTTTCCTTGTCTTGAAAAGAAATAAATTTTGGTTTTTTAATATTTAAAAAACAATTATAAATATATTCATCTTTTATTTTTCGCCTAACTTGTTTTAATTTAACATAACTTTTTGCAGTTCTTACATCACTAGCAAAATAATTTCCGACACCTAGCCAACCTACATCATTTTTATTTACATGGCTTATGTCAAATATGCTAAATTTGTCTACTGAGCCATGATAAACCACCAATGGCTCTCCATTCTCATCAATGACTTTAGATGCGCTCTCAGGGTCATTCTCCCAGTCCCCAAAAAATTTTTTGAACTCAGGTGTACGCACGAGCTTGTATTGCTTAGGGGTGAGGTTAGACGGCTTGCCGTTAGGTGCGAGTAGAAGTTCACCACCATCTTCATAGCTCTTATGCTTTATTTTTAGCTCATCGAGCAAGTCATCATCCTGCTTGTATTTACCGCTCTTAGAATAGCCATGCTGTGCCTTGAATAAAAAAGCATTGACCCTAGCCAAACCCCATGCCGTTCTTGAATTAGGCTTACCACCACTTATGTTCGGTCTGTGGGTAACACTATATGCGCCCATGCCCCGCCTTAATACCGCTTTGAGTGCATTAGCAGTGACTTTGCGGGTCGGATTGCTCTCATTGTGAGCCTTAGCCTTTTGCTCAATGAGCTTAATGATAGTATCACTTAATACTATGTGGCTGGCATTTTTGAGGTCGCTCGCGCTGTGAGGGATATTTTTTTCTGAGCCGTAAACCCTATCTTTTTTTGGAGCGGGTGTTTTGGATAGGCTTACCTTGCCTCCGCCTTTATAGAAATCTGAGAGGTCTATTATCTTGCCGTGCTTTACGAACTCTTCCTCCAGCTCAGGAGTCATGTAATGCTTTCGCAGGGTGCTCGCGCCATGCCCAACCTTGCCCGCGACAAACTTTAGCACTTTATTGAACTTGCGCTTTCTCTTTGCCTCAGTCTCGCCTACGTCTTCTGGCTCTATCTTGTGTAGCTTATCAATTATCCATCTGTTAGCAGAGTAACCGCGAATATCTTTGGCTGTCACACCGAACTCAGAGAGGTATCTGTTTATCTTATCCGACTTGACTCTAAAGCCATCATTGGTGCAAAACACAAATTCGCAATCAGAGTGCTTTATAGCCTTTTTAAGCTCGGAGGCTATTAACTCATCAGAGAACTGTTTTTCATGCTCTACGCCCGACTTTCCCACGTAATTTAGGCGTACTGTGTTGCCATCAATACTGATATGCGACTTTTTGAAACCAGTGATACCGAAATGCCCGTTTTGCTCGGAGTCGCTATTGCCTACACGCTCGGCTGTTTTGTCCATTACTGCTATGGCTAGTGCCGTGAGACGTATGCGCTCATCATCGCCTTTAATGTCTTTGGTAAGGTTAAGGCGAAGACGCTTTATAGTATCAGCCATCTTGGAGATGTGCTCTTTTTTCTTGTGCCATCTTTTCTCCAGCTCTTCGGGAGTAGCCTCTATTCGACCGCCATGCTTCATTTTTTTCTTACCGATACTCACCCTGCAAGACTTTTCGCTTTGCATTTCATCGAGTATCTGTCTGACCGTTCCCTTTCTGTCATGCTTCTTAGGGTCGAGCACTACGAGCCTGCAAAGGATGAAGTCGCCACTGTCGGCTTCGCCCTGCTTGAATGTGCATGAGAAATCATTGTGTATGTAGTCGAGGACTTCTTTGTTTGTCTTATTCTTAAATTCAAGTACTTTATCTGAATGGTAGGCATCGGTGCAAATCTTGTATTCGCCTCCTTCAACTTCTACCATATACTCGCCATCGACCTCTACTTTGATACCGCCCAGAGGTTTGCCTTGAGCATCGTAGTGTCTTTTGCCTTTGTACAGAGCTTCATTTTTGTTACTTGCCATTTTTGACTATTTGACCGAGCCACTTGAAATATATATACTTGGGATAGGTAGCCATGACTTTTGCTTTTACATCTTCGAGCGGTGTGTCGCTGTTGAAGATAAGGTCTTTCTCAAAGTATTGCGTTTTGCCCCAAAAGGTATCTACGCTTTTAAAAAAGACAGCACATCGCATTGGCTTCACTATCTTAATGTCCATTACGCCTTTGTTGAAGTATTCGCTCCTGATGCTTCCAGTTCCCTCTTAGCCTTTTGAAGTTGCAGTGCAGTGAGTTCCTGTTGCAAAGCCCTCATTTCCTTGTTCTCGTAGTATTGCCTTACATTGTAAGCGAGCGAAATAAGACCTATGCCAACACCGATAAAGGTGAAATAGTGGCTGAGTGTGAGTTTTTCTTTCATTTTAACCTGATTAATGACTTCAAAAAGTGCAATGCAAAATAAACCGATATAAAAATTACCGTTAGAATCAGTAAAACAGCATTAAGGGGAATCACAATAGCGTTCCCCAGATAGCTTAAATACTTTCTCGGCAATGATACAGCCTTCGCATTCTTCACAAATATATAGCTTAAATGATTAATCGTTAAAACAATAACCTCAAATGGTTATTTTACTACTTTCGTATTGACCTCAAGCGGAGGCAGACCATTGAGCAGGTCGGCAGTCTCCTGAGACAAGTCTATCATTGAGATGCTTCTTTGCAGGTGGTCAAATACCTTGTGCATTGTTTCGAGCTTATTAAGCACCCCTATGTCTCCGCCATGACGTATTGCCATGACCAAGCCTGTTGTAAGCGTATTGATGTCTGCGGCTATGGCTTTGCCCGCCTCTTCTTTGTTGCTAGGGTCAAAAACATAGTCCTTGTGGTGGGAAATTTTGATTCTGTGTGGCTCGCTGTCGGTATCGAGCAGAACTGCTACTAAGTGTCTCATTGCTTTTTGATTTTTGTTGTTATATACTTGTTCGTATTGAAATCTATGCTATAAATGATAATACTGTCGTTGCCATCGTAAAATCTGGCAACCTCTTCTACCCTTACCTTATCATCTTTGTAAACGCATGGCTCTTCGTATTCCGAGTACATCATTGCTATGACGACCAATATTGCCATAAAAATAGATGCAAGTATGTAGTTCTTAAATATACTCCATATCTTAGCACCGATACCTAACTCTTCCTTGTTCATACATTTTGCTTATTCGCAAATTTACTCTTTTTTTGCAATCTATAAAACTACCACTATGTTTGAATCATTCGCAGGCACAATTGCAGTCCTCATCTATCTGGCGGGATGCGTACTCATATTCCCCATAAATATCATACTATTCATCTTGCGATTCAAACTCATAAAGTATCATGATTGGTTTACGTTTGTCGAAAAGCAAATGTATGTATTGACAATTATTGTAATAGTCCTCTTTGCCTGTATGCTTATATGAGCCAATCCGAAGAGTCCATACACATGCAGGTGGCACAATACATGCGCCTACAATATCCAAAGGTGATATTTCGGAGCGACTTCTCCGCTGGCGCACGTATGTCGTGGGGCTTAATCAGAAAAAACAATGCCATGCAGGGCAAAAGGGGTTTCCCTGATATATTTATAGCCGAGCCCGCCCCGAAGGTTGGTAGCGAGGATTGGTACTGCGGGCTTTTCTTAGAGCTGAAAAGGGATGGTGTCAAGATTTACAAAAAAGATTGTGTAACTTTTGTCAACGAACATTTTAAAGAACAATTTGATACATTAACTTCACTCAATGAGAAAGGCTATTATGCAGTCTTTGCATTTGGCTTTGAGCAGGCAAAAAAAATTATTGACGGCTATTTAAGCGGGCAAAGATGAACGAAAGCATAGACTACTACCTGAGCGATGAAGAAGAGTCGCTATTGCTCATTACAGTGATTGGTAAACGGTTTACTCAGATGTGCTTTATTGCGGATTCTGACACGCTTTTGGACTACCGAAACTATGTAGACATCAAAAAAAATAAAGTCGCCGATGACGAAGCTCTTGTTGACTTTTACATCTTAGAGATTGAAGCCACAGATTTACTGCTAAAAATAAGAAACTACCTCACCGAGCATTTCCCAGAATCTCCGATACTCATGGAGAACGTGCTGGACTTGGAAAATAGACTTTGTTAATAAAAGTCAATAGCGGAGGGCTTAATTTGGCTTTGCCGTTTTTGTTAATACATTTGCGCTAAGAATGAACACCGAGCTTTTACATATCACGAATGAGGACTGCATGGAGTTAATGGCTCGATACCCTGACAAGCACTTTGAATTGGCTATTGTTGACCCTCCGTATGGTTTAGGTAAAAGAACTACTGATGGAGGCTCCAAAAAAAATAGTCAAGTAAAATTTTTGGAAGATATGAGAAGAACAAATTGGGATGATAGTGTGCCTCCTAGTGAATATTGGATGCAGTTATTTCGTGTTAGCAAAAATCAAATTGTTTGGGGTGGAAATTACTTTGGATTGCCAGCACATCGTTGTTTTATTGTATGGGATAAAATGACCTATGTACCTACAATGAGTCAAGTAGAACAAGCTTGGACTTCTTTTGATAGCCCTGCAAGACTAAAGAAGATAAATAGTAATAATACAAACCGCATCCACCCAACCCAAAAGCCCGTAGCCCTTTACAAATGGCTACTTGATAATTATGCCAAACAAGGCGACAAGATACTTGATACCCACATGGGCAGTGGTAGCATAGCAATAGCATGTCACCAAATGGGCTTTGACCTTACGGCTTGTGAACTGGACAAAGACTACTATGAATCAGCCCTAAAACGAATCGAGCTGAATATTAGACAAAAAAGTCTTTTTTAAAATTGTTCTTTAATTTTTTGGTGTTTCCGATATATTGAGTACTTTAGCGTTACCACAATGTAACATGCTAATAAGCTATTCTATAAATATACCCCTCTGTCCCACTAGGCATGATTACGTTGTGGTGACTCTTCTATTCCTCTGTGGGCAGAGGGCATCGGACACCTCATAACATCTCATTACACGCTACCTCGCCTATGGAGCTGTAAATGGCATAAGGAACACTACAATCTTTGGTTAGTCCCGAACAATTTTATAACCTGTTAAATGTCCAGTAAGTCGGGAAACTTGCAATACTGCTGGAAGCCACACGAAACGAAACTCGTTTTATACGATAGTATATTGGTCGGGTAAGTTTGCTCTCACTGGGGGCTGGGGGCAACTTACTTTACCTGACCAGCCTCACCGCAAATCTGTTTTTCCGATAGACTAGGAATAGTAATCTTGTAAGGCAATGAATTGATATTGATTATCCGACTCAATTGTATCTCTGAGCGAGTCGTGCAGATAAGCTAAAGCCTCATGATTGTCAACATCAATGCGAACACCGTAAAAATCCAAGATGTACCAAGACAAATGTATGAGTTCATGATTGAGACAGTCTTTCGATTGAAGAAAAATAGCCAAACTCTTCTCTCTGGCGCATATAGCTAAAGTCCTCTCAGGCACTTCTTTACCAGTCAACTCTAAAAACTCCTTTGCATCGTAGCACACATAACAAAATCCTCCAAATAAAGGTATGGGTATTTTAAGATACATATTGACCGATTTTAAGTTAAATAAGTATTGAATGTATGTTGGCTATGTTTCCATGATTTTCGTCCCAAACAAAAGCCTCAGCTCCTTTTAAACCTCCGATATATCCCTGCTTTGAATGCCATGAATCAACTCCCGATATAGAACGAATCGTCCTTACAATTACATTTCTATACTCCGCAAACATCAAATATTTTATCTCTTTTTTCGTGTGAATATGCCCAGTGTGCCATTCCATAAAAATTACATCAATCCAATCTTGCCGTGTTTCAATCAGCATTATGTTTGGTAAATCGCTTGCTTTCTCATTGTGACCATGAGTAAACCCGATACCGCACTTACCCCACTTGTAATACTTTCTTGACTTCAACCCTCCGTCAATAGTAATTCGAGGGTGATTCATGAATCGAGCCTGTAACAGCTCATGCATATAGAATCCCGATTGCTCATCGTGGTTTGAGGGCACATGAATAACGTGTGTCGGTGCAATGCGCTCACATATCTCTATTGCCTTTATCGCTATTGCAGTTCCTACGCGAAACATTTTTTGCCATCTTGAATCTGAATCTTGCCTTGTTCCTGCTGTTGTAGTTACAGCCAATGTATCATAGTGAAACCAATCATTGCCTATTGGTAAAAGTATTTGCTTTATTTTCCATGCTGAGGCTTTTTCAAGTAGGTCATACAAAGCATTGAAGTATCTTTCCTCTGCTATTTTGAGGTCATAGTCTTCGCCTGTTTCTGGCGACCATGCGAGCTTTCCGAAGTGCGGGTCGAATATATCTATCTCGACCAATACTCCCTCTTTGTGTGAGTGTGTTTGAGTTCTGATTGGCGGTGTGATAGCCTTGATACTTTCTATCAAATCATTTTTGAACTCGATAAGTGAAGGTTGAGATGCAACTTTCTTTTTTAGCCAAACCTTTATCTGATAAAGAGGCGTTACTACCATTCCCTCATCCTGCTTTGCTCCTACCTCCCACTTATTACATACCCACCTTTCTATATCCCATACGGTGATGTCGATTTCACATTCTGTAATAAGCTGGTCAAGGGTTTTTACTTGCGTGTAGGTTTTAAGGGATATTTCAGCCTCCCCTTTATTCATATCCTCTTTGTACTCGGACGATGTAGGTTTTATTTTATTTTCTAATGGCTTAGGATTGTATTTGGGCGGTTTTTTATCTGGGAACAAAGCATAATAGACTCCCCTTGTTTTTTCTTTTCTAGTTTTAGCTCTCCAGTGACCTATAAGAGCTACTATCTCGGCTCTCTCAGCAACTTCTTCGATTGTCAATCCCTGACTTAATAAAACAGCGGCTCTTCTTTTCCATTCAGTTTTATATTGCTCATTGAAATTCTGCATGGAGATTGTTTTGCTGTAAATTTAAACATAATTTAGATATGGACGATGATACGCCCACTCAATGCCTCAATGATAGCAGAGAAGTTAAATTTGAGCCTGTGATGCTGTATGACCTGCATGACTTTCATTTTTAAGAAGATACTTGATGCCATAAACACCGACAAGCGCAATAGCACCAAAAAATATATACCGACCAGCATTCTCTTTGAGATGGAGACCAAGCTTGTAATAGCCTGAGATGCCGTAAGGGAGCAAATCCCAACTGTACTGACCATCCTCCATGCTTTTGAGCTTGAAGATAAAATAGTCCTTATGCTTCATTGATTCACTGACCGCTTCTTCGAGGGTTGTGAACATCTTTGAGTGTAGAATATCTTTGTTCGCCTCATCTACCCAAGCGAGCTTATAATCCTCAACTGTGCCTTCCATAATATTGATTTAGACAATAAACTAAAATAGGGGACGCTATCAACGCCCCCTTTTAGCAAGGTTTCAAGACCCCCAATTTTCTTAGAATACCCAATATCCGCCCGCAGACGTAGCTTTGAAATAAGAACCTGCATTAGCAGTTCCTACAACACCGCTGGCATATCCGCTCAGACCGAGTTTAGAGTTTACTACACCAAGCACACCTGATGCGAGGCTTACACTTGCCTGATTACTCAGCGCAACAACCGTTACGATTGGGGCACCAACAGCAGGCACGGCAGGGAGTACAATACTTACGTTACCACCACTCGTCTGAATGGTAACATTAGATGCTTGTAGGTTTTCCGAACCTGTTAGGTCAACTGTATAAGGGCTATTAATTGGCGTTACAATTACATTACTCATTTTATTATAATTTAGTTAGGGTACAATATTACGAATAAAATTTCAAACTCTCATTTTTTATCCTCAAAGAGCCGTTTGATTTTTTTTCAAATGTGAAAAAAGCTCTCGCCAATGAAAACCTATCTTACCACTCCAGTCATAATCCTCTGGTATGAATTTATCAGCTACGTTCTTTCTGTTAAATTCAAAATTGTCTACACTTCTTTTAATAGCCGTCACCGTGCTTTGCAAATTAGGAATGAATGATAGCGTCATAATACCATCCTGTACAATACTTTCGGAGCATCGTATAAATTCGCCCTCAGCTTCTGTAAATAGCTCTTCACAAGCACTATGGCAAGGCACTATCTGCGGTGCGCCCGTCATGGCGTGTTCGACACTGCACAGCCCGTAACCCTCTCCTATTGATGTATTGATACCTATGTCGCAGGCATTGTAAATCAAATTCATCTCCTCATCGGTGGCATTAGGTCGCATGGTAGGATTTTCAATAGGCGTTGAGAATATAAGCTTATCGAGTATTCCGAGCCTCTTGCCCAGCTCGTATGTATTGATGTGGCTATCCACAATCGCTGAGTGCATGTAGAGCTTATAATCATACATATCTCCATTAGCCTCTGTTTGATTGCAGAACTGCGCAAACGCTCGCATAGTAATGTCAAGCCTTTTTCTTGGCTGATTCCTGTTTGCATTGAGGAAGATGATTGAGCCATTGAATTTATCCGAACCAAAGAGCTTTTCTCTGACTAAATTTTTATCCTGTATTTTGAAAAACTTGCTCGTATCTACGCCATGAGAGATAATGGATAGCTTATCTCTTACCTCCTGCCTTTGTATCGGTGAGACAAAGCCATTCAGTGCCTCATATACGGTCTCTATGGCAAACTCTGTATAAGTTACCGCTTTGGTCACTATGTCCAAGTGCTTGTACCATGTAGCATGATGCCACATCGAGTCAACGGGGAAATAGATAACTATGTCGGGCAATGTAAGAAAGTGAGCGAGCTTTATATCTTCGAGCATCTTGTCGATATTCCATATGTCATTCACAAAAAGGATTGAGTCAACCTGATTGGTCTTTATCAAATTTTTTATCTGCTTAATTGCAAACTCATCTTTGTTGTCAACCCTTCCGCATGTGGGGATTCCGTCTACCATCGTCCAAAAGTCCTGCACACATGATATATCGACCACCGACACCTTGAAATCTTTGTAGAGTTGCTTTGCAATATTCCTGACCACTGTGGCGAATCCAGTCTTACACTGAAACTCCCCGCATATCAATATCCTTTTGCCATCATTTACTCCCTCATATACCCCATCACTTACTCCCTCATTTTCGGGCAAAAATAACGTACCAGCAAAGTTGTCAATGAAATTCTCAGCCGTATGGTGAAATCCAAGACCAGTTGTTTTGACACCGATATGCTGAAACAGTGAGTGACTGACCGCCCAAATGTTTATGCCTCTCTCTTTGCAGAAACTTTTTATCAGAAAGTCATGTGGCTCTGTTGCGAGCCTGTCTTTTATATACTCAGCGAAGTCGCCTTGCAGGCTTGTAGACATCAAACATGCCTGTAAGCCATAGAAATGGTCTATGTTTATTTTGTAAGCGTCTACCGAGCTGTTTTGAGCGGGTATGTAAGGAGTGTAAAGGCTTAGGAAGAAAGGCTTATCGCCCTCTGCCGACTCCACGAGCTGAATGTAATGCTCCAGCATAGGCTTCATCATTTTACTTGCCTGCACATCATCTTCGAGAATGAGCTTGTACTTTCTATTGAAATCTCTATGTCTTAATGCTGAAATATAGTTCAGTTGAGCAAGCTCTCTTACATCGAGGGGTTTATCAAGACTATTAAGTACATTAATATCAGCCATATAGTCCCAATGGTAGGATTTGAATCTATTTATCAATGCACTGCTTATACGCTTTACGTTCCCATCGCTTAATGACCCCTGAGAAATATACACATGAGGCACATCTGCATATGCTAAATGTATCAATGTCTGCTCCAGATAGTTTTCCTCTCTGTCGCATGAGTAAATAACTGTCTCGATGTCTTTGTCGTAAATTTTACTTTCCTTGTTCATGTTTTATGATTGAATGGTTATCCACAAATAAATAATAGTTGTATTTATGTCAACATCAAATGTCAATGATGTAAAGCAATCTAAAATAAGATTACATTCATTTTCTACTTGATTTTTTAAATACTGAGATTTTGAAACCTTGAACTTTATGTCCCATCCCATTATTGTTCCAAATAAATTTATCCGAGAATACTTTACAACGAATGGATTTCTGTAAAACGTCTTCTCTCTCGAAAATCTAATTTTACTTATTAGATAATTGTCTCTAATAAAAGCCAATTTTATATCATCATAAGTAATGCCTTCAAACAAATGTCTAACAGTAACTCCCTCTGGAATTTTTTTCTCGTTAAACAATCTAACTTGTTGCTTTTGACCTGTGGCATTTATTATTCGCAAAGGTACAACTCCGCCCGTTTGTAGTGTATTCATGTTTTATGCTGTTGTTTTAAAATCTATCGTATGCCTGCCACGAATTAAAGTTCATGGACTTCAAAAATACTATTCGCTTCTTACCTCTAGGGCAGAACTCGTTTCGCTTTCTCCAAAAATCAATAACCCCCAATATACCTCCGATTACTAAGACCACTGGCATAAATAGTAATATACCCAATAAGTAAAACATTCGTGGCATAAAGACAAACTCATAGACCTTTGTTTCGGTTGTTTCGGACGAACTCCAAGTATCTACTATTTTGATTTTAAACAGAAGTATTGATAGTATTTTTATGATTATTCTCATCGCTTTTTTTTACTAACTCAAAATGGTATCTCCGACCATCCTTGTATGACTTAACTCCTTTCTTGTGGTTTTGACCTCTATATATATAACCCCAAGTAATATTATAATTTCTGATAAATAATTTCCTTATTGCCTGACCTATACTCTCATACTCTCCCACGTATGCCCTTGTTTCAAAGTCATATGCCCTTACTCTTCTATTTCCCAAAATACTACCCATATTATGAAGTGCTGGCTATGAATCTTACCGCTGACAAAGGTATGGTCATAGGGCTTTTGTAGCTATTGCTTCTTGCTCTGTGCGTGTACACAAAGAATCCGTCTTTATCCTCTGCGAGCGTCAAAGACTTAGCTCTCGGATGCTTTTTCAGAAACTCAGCACTCTTTGTTACTACGGTATGCTTTGGCTTAGTCTTTTTTTTCATTTTCTTTCTTTGTTAATTCAATGGTATCACCAACTTGCCAATCGTAGTTGGTATTGGTAAAGAGTTCAAAATAATAATCACTACAACTTTTTTGCAATTCATAGTGATATTTATAACTGCCTCTATCATTGAACGATTTAGAATACACTACTAACCTGTCTTCGAGCGCACCACTAGATAATCTACCGCAAGATGAAAATGTTATCAATAAAACAACAAGTATAATGCTCACCCTATCCAATATAAAGCTGGTACTTTTTTTAGTTTTTTTCATGCTGTTATCAAATTTAAGAAGTCGATTTCTTTTTGATTGGCGTACTTAATATTCTCCATACAGACATTGGCATACTTCTTCATCTCATCTGTTTTGCCAAGCATATTACATGCCTCTACAAGCAGAAGATACACACCGAAATAATACTCTCTTGGATTAAGGGGGTAGGTAGCTATCGGTATCTTACAGCCGTAACGCTTCTCAGCGTCTATGAGGATGTTGTATGCCATATCTGGCTTGCCTGTCTCCATAAAGAATTTAGCAAGTAAATTAATGTGCTCTATTCGCTTATAGATGGTCTGACAGCTTATCAACTGATTATGGTCAATATAGCCATGTAGCTTATGGATTAGGTGGGTAAGCATCACCTTAGACACATACAGCTCTTCTGCATTGCCTTTCATCTTGTTCACCCTATCCATGAATACCCATTTGGCACGAAGGTCGGTTTCGGGAGTATTCATGCACATAAGAGTATGACCCAGATAGTAAACCCATCTTGGCTCTTTAGGCTCTAAATTGCGTTGCACCTCCAGCAGTTGAGCATATTTTTTCAACTTGTCCTTATCCTGCCATGATGCGCCATCGGACGGAGTTGTTACATACACCTGCTTTCTTTCTGCTATTTGAAAGCCATGCTCTTCTTTATCCCATAGATATTCATGCACCATGCCATTCCATGACACTGTATCTTTGATTTTGAAGAACTTGTTTTGCGGGTAGCCCCATTCGCCTTGCTCCATATACACATACAGCATATCGGTACTTTCTACCAGCGACTTTACTTTTTTGGGCTTTATGCCATCAATGACCAATTGCTCATCGGCATCTATCCAAAGACCGTATTCGGTTTTTCCCCTGAGTGCATCGAGCGAGAAGTTTCTGCAATCTGAAAAGTCGGTAAAAGGCTTATCCTGCAATATCAGCTCTACACTGTACTCATTGGCTTTCTGAGCTACAATCTTCTTTGTCTTGTCGGTAGAGCCAGTATCGACTATTGACATGACACTAATCAACCCTGTGGATAGAACGGAGTCAAGGCATCTGCCTATGACCTTTTCCTCGTCTTTTACTATCATTGTTAATCCTATGCTCATTCCTTTATTTTGCGAGTTCAATAATATGTGCCAAATCTAAGCAAAGTTTATACTTTCTCCATGTCTTTGTATTTTCCTCTGCATCAAACAGCTCTGAGAACACCTGATTGGCTTTCTCAGCCCATCCTATTGATTCCTGTGGACTCATTCTTGTTACTTTGTCTGGTCATAAATTACTATCACGGGACAGTTTATCATTTCGGCAAGCAAGCCGTCCTCGTTATAGATATGATAGGTTTTATTATCCTCATCCAAAGCACATACTATGTCGGTGACTTTTTTGCCTTTAGGGAACGGGTATCTTTCACCCACTTCAAAATGATAGGTCGGTTGCATTCCGCACTCCGAGATGGACTTGATGGTTTTGTTTGACATTGTTTTACTATGTTTTTTGTTTTGGAATTGAAATTTCGATTAGTTTTTTAAGTGCTTCCAGCTCTTAGTTTAAAAAAGAACTTATAATTATACTAAGAGTATATTTTTATGACTTTTTTTAAAATTATTTCATTTCAAAATGATTGCCGTCCCAGCCCCAATCATACCCGCTCACATTATCCTCATGCAAACTCTTCCAATACTCCGCTAAAGGCTTATAAGATGCTGTGTTGGTCATATATTTTCCATCTATTTTGTTTTTGATATTATTTCAATAATCGGAACGCATCTTTTTAACAAATAACAGCTTCTGGTAAAGCTTGTGATAAGTTGGATTTAGTTTTCCGTCAAGCATCCATCTCATGACGTTCTTATCACTATTTATCTTCAAAGAACAGAGTATCATTTTGTAGGAATAGAGAGAATCGAACTCCCCCCTTATGTAAGGTATTTTGTCACCAATATCGACTCAACCTCGCGCATACGCTCTCAACTGCCACTGAGCTATATTCCTCCCAAGTGCCTAAGCACTTATTACTGCCAGTTTCTTACGACTCTACTACGACCTTTAGTTTGAACTTAGCACCGCTACCGCACTCATTGAGTAGAGCTACAATAGGATTGCTGATGGTATCTACCACATCGGTCGTATTGATGGTATATTTACCCGCTACGTCTTTTTCGAGGTCGGCATAGCCCTGAGCGACCACCTTGCGCGAAAGTCTCTCGCCCTTGAATTGCTTTACTACAAATCCATCCGTGAGCTTTTCTACCAGCACCATGTTCTTGTGGACTACGAATGATGCGTTTCGGTTTGCCTCCTGCTTTTCCGTTTCAACTTTGGCATCTTTAACTTTAGCATCTTCTTTAGCAATATGTAATTCGTATTCCAGCTTTCTAAGCTCTGACTTAGTGTGGTCTAATGTGCCCTGCACTCTTAGAACTGCTACATTGCGCTCTTCGATTTCATGGGTCAGCTTTTTGTTCTCTTGGTTTGTAAGAGTAAGGTCTTGCATAGTTGCTTTCAGCTTCACAGCCAAATCTGCGTTTTTCTTCTCCAAAGCCTTTATCACATCTTTCGATGATGCTTTATTGTTAATCAAGTCAAAGGGGGAGTATGAGACTTTTACTTTCGTAACCTTCTCTGTGGTTGGGTTTTTTGGTTTTCTTCCTCGTGGCATAAATTGTTTTTTGGTTAATGAAATTTTTAAATGATTAATTGAACAGCAAGTATATGAACATTCCCGCAACTACTAAACTTTTTTTAGTTTTTTTGGCTTTTTAGGGTTTATTGTAAAAGGGGAGGTAGCTAAAGAGGTACTTTATTACTTCAATCGTCCATCCATTGCCCAGCATCTTATACCTATTGGTATCTTTAACTGATGAAGTATATACTTTGGGCACGGTCTGCAATGCTTCGCACTATGTGGGTGTAAGTCTGCGTATTCTCGCTGAATCACCGATTCCCGCCTTACTATCCTGTTCTTCTGAGTCGATGAGATACAAACCAGTCTTAGCCCCGCCACCCCCGCCTAAAGCAGAAAGAAAAGCCGACTTACCATTTACTGAATAAACCCGACCCGAAACACTATTACTCTCCCCTTCGTATATCTGACCTACCTGTATTAATCTATTTTTAATAATACTTGGCGTCTTTATCTAATTCATTAAATAAGGTTTCGTAATATGTGGAAACATCATCGGTATAAAAACTTTCTACATCTGGTAAATATTCATCTGGAATAAAATATCCTAGTAGCATTTGCGGATTGCTGTAATTGAAATCTGCGTCAATATCAATAGTATAAAATGGTTCACGAATCTTATTTACAATTAACTCCCTAAGCGAATAATTTTGATTTAAATAATCATATAACTCTATTAAGGTTACATGAAAGCATAGCCATCTGTTATTGACTTTATCATTATCAACCCAGTAAAATAGAGCGTGTTTATCTGCACTGCGATAATGGATAAGTAGCGGTCCTTCATATTCAATTAAATCGCTAATAAATTCGTATCCTTCAAAAGGCCACAGGGAAATTTGGTATGAGTTTAACTTTTCCATTTCATTCTATTTCTGAGGTTATGGAAAAAGCGGGTGCAATATTCGCTCCCTGATATTCATGCAAAGTAAAGTCTTTACCATTTACAGACCTGACATCCCCAAGATGGATTGTATTGGGAAAGTTCTTTTTTGTAACCGACATAGCAGGAACATCAATTTCGGAGGCATAGTAATTATCATAGCCTATACCAAGTTCATTCAAGGCAATCTGCCCGCAGGACATTCCATCAAAAAGAGAAAGTACGTTCATTATGATTTATATTTAAAAAAGGTCTTTATTGTATTCTCCATCCATCCACCGCTGGGCTCGCTCGGCATAATCTAAAATGAAATCCACCTTGTCATCTTCCGAATAACGAAGTGCAAGTTCGTCTATGGATATTTTTAGCAGTAAAATTTCCACCTGCGCATCTATTGCGACATGGTTAGGCTCTCCAAATATTGAGAGGTGAGGTGTGACTGTTTTTGTATGCAGTAGCCCCTCGATTTGATTATCTATTTCTTCTTTTGTGCGCATTTTTGGCTTGTTTTATTTTCCACTCATTTGTTGAAAGCACCCTAATTCATTTTCCACTCATTTGTGGAAAATCATTTAATAAATTATCTATCAATATCTTATGGCTTTTTTAATATAAATACTTTATTTCATAAATCAGCTCCGCCAGCACCGAACTCATATTAGCAAAATCCATTTTCCACTCATTTGTGGAAATTCATCAGAGGGTTTTATTTTCCACTTATTCGTGGAAACATTATAAAAAAGCATTTTCCACTCATTTGTGGAAAATGCTTTTTTACTTACTTCACGCCCCAACATATTCTTTTGTATCGTGTCGCATAAAGGGATATGAGCTTAGGCTCGATACGACCTGCTTGAATAGAAAATCCTTTGTCCTTTGCTCAATTGGCAGTTCGCTGTATGGGCAAAAGCATGGATGCTCTTTGGTCTCCCCATTTTTGACTTCGCCATACTTCCAGCCATCAGCCTGCTTGTGTGCAAGCCAGCTCTCATGACTTTGCTCTGGAGTTGTATCGGGGTTTGCAAGGTGAAGCTCTACACCCTTAATAATCGACTCCCTTTGCCAATCGGGTGCATCTTCCCATGATACCTGTGTATCGTCACCGATGGACTTACAATAAGCCATATTCACTTCGTGAGCGACTTTTGCTATCATCTCAATAGCCTTGTTCTTTTCAAGCTCGGTATTAGTTACCCAAGTCTCTGTTTCGGTTAATGCCACTATCATTGCTTTTGGCAGAAACGATGCCAGCGTTGTTTTTGGTTTTAAAATTAAAAAATGCTTTTATGTTTTGTCGATATACGCCTAATGCCGTAAAATATCGAGTCATGTCGTAAAAAATTAGCTCATGTCGTAAAATATCGGCTCATGTCGTAATTTATTTTAGACCTCTTCATTTTCCACTCATTTGTGGAAAATACCTAAATCATTTTCCACTCATTTGTGGAAAATAAGATACTTAATTGATAATGAGTTATTTACGATTTTCCTCATTGCAGGCTATCCAAGTAATCGGTTAGCACTTTGCTCAATGCTTTCTTTGTCGGCTTGTTATTCATGACGTATGCCAGCTCTGTGAGCATAGTTGTCGCACTGCAATCATAGGTCTCGCATACTTCATATATAGAAGCCGTCAGCAGGGCAAGCGGGCTATCAGCTCCGAGTATGGCTTTGGCTTTCTGTGCCGCCGACTTAGTTCCGCCCTTCTTGGGAGTCTTGGGTTTCTTTGGTGATTCGCCCGTCTCTACGCCCAATACCGTTACTTCGGTTTCTGTATCAATGATTGGCTCAACACTGCCACCTACTGCTTCCGACAATTCCTCCAGCCCTTCTATCTCGCATATGTGCTCAATAGCCTGTACAAACTCCGCCTCTGAATTACATTTCCTTGCCACCTTCAAAGCCAGACTTGCCGACACCTGCTCTTCGGCTATACGCTTCTTGACCTTCATTGGCATAGATGCGATGCGTCTGAGGTTAGATACCGTTGCCTCTGATTCCGATATTTTCTTGGCTACATCTGCTGGGCTATATCCATGCACATCTATGAGCCTACGAACGCCCTCAGCCTTTTCGAGCGGATTCAACGGCTCTCCTTCGTTAAGAGTGAACATAGATAGCACTATCTCTTCTTCGGCTACGCCCTTGCTCATTCCCTGTGTCAATACATAGGCTATGTCCAAACCCGACTCTATCAATGCCTTGACAGCGGTTAGTCTTCTGTGACCATCTACGACCACATACTCAATGCCGTCTTCCGCCCTTGTAGGATTATCCATGACAACAAGCGGTCTCTTAACTCCATGCTCTTTGATGCTATCCATCAGGCGTAGCATATCCTCAGACTCAGGATTGATTTTACGGATATTCAGCCCTTCTTGAATCTTAATGTTTCTTGGGTCTACTTTCCACATTTCATTGTGCTTGGTCTTATTGAATACGACCGCTTCTTGTTTTTCTTCTGTGCTTTTTTTCATTGTTGTTGTTTTTATTATTTAAAGAAATTTGCAAATGTTATATACATGTACCTGCCTTTGGTGAGTTCTATTATCTCAGCAATAGAGTAGCTTCTATCTTCGATTCCTTTTGACTGGATGAAGTCTTTTACACCGAGAGCACATGCTCCTGTAATTACACGATAACATTCGATTGCATCAGCAAATGACAATACGCTGTCCTTTTTCATGCCTTTGTACTTCTCAATATTGGCATCATTGCTCAGTTTGTATATCAGGTCAGCTTTGGCATATTGGATGCTGTCGCCGTGTGCATGGCGCAATCCATCAGTTACCAGATAAAACTCTTTGGATTCATTCAGTTTTTTCACCTTGTACACGTTGCCTTTTTTGCAGATAACTTCGGTGAACATGCCGTCAGCGGATATGTATTTACCATCCTTCCAGCTAATTATAGCATTATTGAGGGGGGTGTATTG